>LWDU01033366.1_pt1 | contig 56334 bp, 45 predicted proteins | sample 727161 | NCBI WGS metagenome assembly LWDU01 (sample SAMN04566230, study PRJNA314399) | hydrothermal vent metagenome | isolation source: deep sea hydrothermal plume seawater | place: Mexico: Gulf of California, Guaymas Basin | collected 2004-07-11
GTATTGGGCGTCGATCCTTTATGCAAGTTGGATTCTTAGGTGGACTGGGGCTTAGCCTTTCAGACTACTTACGAATGGAAGAAGCTCGTGGGGACCAAAAATTTTACGAGAGTAAAGAAGGTCCAGCCAAATCGGTCATCTATATCTATCTCCCTGGTGGCTGTGCTCACCAAGAGACTTGGGATCCCAAACCCTTCGCTCCAATTGAATATCGTGGACCGATGGGTAGCATTGAAACCAATGTACCCGGAACTCGCCTCAATGAAATGATGAAGAATACTTCGAAGATCGCTGACAAGATTGCGATCTGTCGTTCTATGACACACGGTGAAGCCGCTCATGAACGTGGAACCCATAACATGTTCACCGGCTATCGACCTAGCCCGGCCTTGGAATTCCCAAGTATGGGTTCTGTCGTATCGCACGAATTTGGCCCTCGCGAAAACCTGCCTCCGTACGTCTGTATTCCAAACCAGCCCAACCGATTTGCTGGAACCGGTTACCTCAGCAGTTCATATGCTGGATTCAGCCTTGGTGCCGACCCAGCCAGTGGCAACTTCCAAGTACGCGATCTCAAACTACCTAGTGGTGTGGACGACAATCGTTTCACAAAACGTCGCAAGATGCTTTCAACGGTCAATGACTACTTTGCCTCAAAAGAAAAAACTGATTCGCTCGATGCAGTCGATACTTTTTACGATCGAGCTTACAGCCTGATCAGCAGTCAAAAAGCACGTGAAGCGTTTGACATCAACAAGGAAGATGCTGCTACTCGCGACAAGTACGGTCGCAACACGGCCGGTGCTCGGATGCTACTGGCGCGTCGACTCGTTGAATCTGGTGTTCGCTTTGTCACCCTCACCTACGGTGGCTGGGACATGCACACCAACATTGATGGCGCCATCAAAGGCCAAGTGCCGGCCTTAGATCAAGCCTACGCTGCATTGATCCAAGACCTTTCAGATCGCGGACTACTGGACTCGACGTTAGTGCTTGTCGGTTCTGAATTTGGCCGCACACCAAAAATCAACGCCAGCGCTGGCCGTGACCATTGGCCTAAAGTTTTCAGTGTTGTCATGGCCGGTGGCGGTATTAAACAAGGCATTGTTTACGGAAAGTCCAATGCGACAGCCAGTGAGCCTGAAGAAGATGCACTGACCGTTGAAGACTGGGCCACAACCATTTACAACCGTCTGGCGACCGTCCAATCGAAATCGTCAATGGTGGTAAAGTCCGACAAGAGTTAATTGCATAACGAATAAGACTAATGAATTTTATCCCAAATTGATTAAGCAACTATGCGGGTGACATCAGGTCGCAATCTGATGTTACCCGTACTGTTTAGGTTCAACTCGAAAACTCAACTATTTAAACACAACGCACAACCAATAATTTAAAGCGTATGGAGCTCTGTGAAAAAATGTTCCGATCCTCCCCCATCAGCCTCGCCTCAAGGGTACATCCGAAATCTTGGATATTGCTCGCCGCAACCCTCTGCTGCCTGATCCTCGCGACCTGTGTGCAAGCAGCCTCACCGTCGCTAAGTCTGATCTTGCCGCGAGGCGTACAACGAGGCGTCGAAAACAAGATATCATTTCGTGGTGCCCGCTTAGACGATGCTGAAGAAATATTTTTCTATTCGCCCGGCTTCGAGGTCACTAAGATTGAACCTTCAGCCAGCGCGGCCGTCGTAACTGTCAATATTGCCGCTGATTGCCGGATGGGGGAACACGTTGCTCAAATCCGTACTCGTAGCGGTATCACCGAATTCCGCACATTCTGGGTGGGGCCATTCGCAGCCACAGCGGAAGTGGAACCAAATAGTAGCTTTGAAGAACCGCAGAAAATCGTATTAAACACGACAGTGCAGGGTATCGTCACCAACGAGGACGTTGATTATTACGCTATTGAAGTCAAAGCTGGACAACGCATCTCTGCTGAAGTTGAAGCAATGCGTTTGGGTACAACTCTGTTTGATCCCTATATCGCTATCTTAGACGCAAAACGATTTGAACTCGCTGCCGACGATGACACACCGCTCGCCAAACAAGACGCCGTCGCTTCTACCGTCGCCAAAGAAGACGGTACTTATTATGTCATGATTCGCGAAAGCAGTTACGCCGGAAATGGCAACTGTCGTTACAACCTACACATCGGTACCTTCCCGCGACCACTGGCAGTCTACCCTGCCGGTGGCAAAATAGGGGAAGCCACCGAAGTGAAATTCCTCGGCGACCCAGCCGGAACAACGACGCAAACCGTTCAACTTCCAACGACCGTCGACCCGCAATTTACATTATTCCCTCAGGACGAACACGGAATCGCTCCATCAGGAAACACCTTTCGTTTATTCGAACACGGAAACTCTTTAGAAACCGAACCAAACAATGCAGTCGCCGAAGCATGTGCTGCTGAACTCCCCAATGCATTTAACGGCATCATCGCTGAAGAAAAAGATGTTGACTTCTTCCGCTTCACCGCGAAAAAGGGCCAGGTCTTTGACATTGAATGTTTCGCACGTCGTATTCGATCGCCACTCGACCCCGTTATGAATCTGTACAACGCCACTGGAGGCTCTCTCGTAGGCAATGATGATTCTCGTGGCCCAGACAGCTACTTTCGCTATACATTTCCTGCTGACGGAGAATACGTACTTCGCATTACCGACCACCTTGGTCGTGGTGGCGAAACATTTGTATATCGAGTTGAATTTCGACCCGTCACACCATCATTAGCTCTTGGCATTCCTCGAGTTGCTCGCTATTCGCAGAGCCGACAACAGATTTTTGTTGCCCGTGGTAATCGCTATGCAACACTAATTTCAGCATCGCGATCAAACTTCGGTGGTGAACTTCAACTGCAAAGCGATGGACTGCCAACAGGCGTCACAATGCACGTCGAAAACATGGCTGCCAACATGAGTGTCATGCCTGTTGTTTTTGAAGCAGCTGCTGATGCACCACTCGCTGGTGGCCTTATCAAGCTTTCAGCTAAACACACCGCTGAAAATTCAAACATCACTGGTCACTTCACGAATCGGGCGGACTTAGTTATCAGTGCACCAGGTCAATCACTTTATGTATTTAAAGATGTCCAGCAATTACCTATCGCCGTGGTTGAAGAAGTTCCATTCACATTGGAAATTGTGCAGCCAAAAGTACCACTAGTTCGTACCGGTGTCATGAATCTCAAGGTTGTTGCCCATCGAAAAGAAGGGTACACGAAAGCTATTACACTACAGTTTCCGTTCAGACCACCAGGTGTTGGAACTCGCTCAACCGTCGTCATTGCCGAAGGTAAAAATGAAGCAATCTATCCACTTAACGCCTCCGCAGGAGCGCAAATCCGTTCGTGGCCTATATACGTCCTCGGATCCGCTGATATCGGGGGAACTGGTTGGGTATCCTCTCAACTAGCCACGCTCGAAATAACCGAGCCGTTCGTAACATTTTCTATGGAACGTGCGTCCGTTGAGCAAGGCTTAGAAACGCAGATCTTCTGTAAGCTAAACCATGCAACTCCGTTTGACGGTACAGCAACGGTTCAAATACTTGGACTGCCCGCCAAAGTTACAACGACCAATATGGAGTTCAACAAAGACACCAAGGAATTAGTTTTTAACATTAAAACGGATAAGACGAGTCCGGCTGGAAAGCACACCAACGTGTTCGCTCAAATTACGATCACAAAAGATGGTGAACCAATGACTTCTCGTGCAGCAACAACCCAGTTGCAGATCGACAAGCCATTGCCTCCACCCAAAAACGCTCCACCTAAACCCAAGCCCATGCCCATGCCAATGGCCGTAGCAGTGGCTCCCAAGCCCGCCCCGAAACCAATGGCGAAGCCGCTTACACGGCTTGAAAAACTAAGACTTGCTGCTCAACAACGAACCAACCCAGAAGCGGGTGGCGGCGAAGAGTAGGTCTTTTGCAACCAATAATCAACACATACGTTTTACCATTTTCCAACCATTAGGTTTTTGTCATCATGGCTTCAACATTACGTTACATCGCTTGTCTAGCACTCATTATTTCCTCGACCGTTATTTCAGCGGCTGAATTGACTGAGATCATAGCCTATCCAAGTGACATTGGCTTGTACAATGCCCGCGATCGCCAGATCATAACCGTTCAAGCCTTGTTCGCCGATGGACTGACGCGTGACGTGACGGCAGAAGCAACCATCACCGTTGCTGACAAGAACCTCATCAAACTCGAGGGAACAACACTCGCTCCTACCGCAGACGGCGAAACCACTGTATCCGTCACATTTGGTGGTAAGACGTTAAGTTTACCTGCCGTTGTTAAGGATTCCGCGGTTACCCCCGAACTTAGCTTTAAGCTAGACATCATGCCCATCTTCATGAAAACAAACTGTAATACCGGAAGTTGTCACGGTGCTGCTAGTGGTAAGGATGGCTTTCGATTATCGCTATTTGGTTTTGACCATGCTGGCGATTATCAACGGGTAACACGTGAGATAGGAAACCGCCGAATCAACCTCGCATTTCCACATGACAGCCTAATGCTTACCAAGAGCACCGGTTCAGTACCGCATACTGGCGGCACTCGATTCCGTCAGGGTGACCCACTGTACAGTCTCATGCATGAGTGGATTGATGCAGGCGCTGTCGCCGACAAAGCGGACATTCCAACCTGTACAAAAATCGAAGTTTATCCGAAGTCCGCCGTGCTCGATGGTGAAGGTGCTACACAGAAAATAACCGTCCGAGCTTTCTATTCTGATGGAACTAATCGCGATGTTAGTCATCTCGCCTTCTTCCTATCAAGCAACGAAAACTCAATCATTATCGACCAAAACGGTACAACAACCGCTCAAAACCGCGGCGAAGCATTTGTGATGGCTCGCTTTGACACGCACACCGTCGGCACCCACATTATCGTGCTCCCCAAAGGACTCGATTTCACGTGGAAAGAAATCCCAGTAAACAACTACGTTGACACACTGTTACATGAAAAATTCAAGAAGCTACGCATCATCCCTTCAGAACTCTGCTCGGATGAAGAATTTCTCCGTCGAGCCACATTGGATATCACGGGACGCGTTCCAACTGTCGATGAATACAACGCATTTTTGGCGGACGCGGATCCCAAAAAACGAGATAAACTTGTTGACGACCTGCTAGGACGTAAAGAATTTGTCGAACTTTGGGTGATGAAATGGGCGGAACTATTAACGATCCGTACGACCAATCAAATCAGTTACAAATCAATGCTACTGTACTACACGTGGCTGCAAGACAAAATCGCAAACAATGTGCCAATGAACGTGATGGTCCAAGACTTGCTTGCTAGCAACGGCGGTACGTTTGCCAATGCCGCGACAAATTATTACCAGAACGAAAGAGACACCCTGAAAGTCGCCGAAAATGTAGCTCAAGTGTTCATGGGAATGCGTATCCAATGTGCTCAATGCCACAATCACCCATTCGACCGTTGGACCATGGATGACTACTATAGCTTCGCCGCTTTCTTCTCCCAAATTGGGCGTAAAGCAGCCGAAGATCCACGTGAAATCATCGTGTTTAATAGCGGGAGTGGCGTGGTGCGTCACCCTGTTGGAAACCGCGTGATGGAGCCTAAGTTCCTCGGCGGTGAAACTCCGGACGTCAAGGGGAAAGATCGTCGCCAAATAATGGCAAACTGGTTAGCGTCAAATGACAATCCTTATTTCGCACGAAATCTCTCCAATATAGTTTGGGCCCACTTCTTTGGCCAAGGCATTATCAATGAAGTCGACGATGTTCGAGTCAGTAATCCTCCTGTCAACGTCGCACTGCTCGATACGCTCGCTTCAAAGTTCACCGAATACAACTACGACTTTAAGAAAATCGTTCGCGACATTTGCACCTCCCGTGCATATCAACTTAGCACTGGAACCAATGAAACCAACGAAAAGGATTCACGTAACTTCTCGCACGCCGCTTTACGTCGTATGCGCGCCGAAATCATGCTCGATGCCATTACACAGATCACATCGACTTCAAATAAGTTCCCCGGCCTGCCTAGTGGTGCTCGCGCTGTGCAAATTGCAAACGGGAACACGAGCACCTATTTTTTAACGACTTTTGGCCGAGCCAAACGGGAAACGGTTTGTGCCTGTGAAGTCAAGATGGAGCCTAATCTTTCACAAGCTCTGCATATGTTAAACGGCGATACTGTTAATTCAAAAATCCAACAAGGTAAACTGATTCCGACACGACTCGGTGAAGAAGTACCTATTCCTCAAATTCTCGAAGAATTGTACATTCGTTGTCTGTGCCGCAAACCTACCGAAAAAGAGCTTACCAATCTAATGGAAATCATCTCTCAGGAAGAGAATAAACAGCAAGCGCTCGAAGATACATTCTGGGCACTATTGAATTCACGAGAATTCCTGTTTAACCACTAATAAGCCAACAGCCGCGTCACAAAGAAACACCTGCATTCACATTCCCTTTACTACTGTTATCAGTTGTTTTCAGTTGTTTTCAGCACACTGGAATCCCCGCCGGAGAAATATCATGTTTCGTCAATTCTTAGCCATTGTTTTGCTCATAAGCATCACATCATTTGTATCCGCTCAAGATAAAAAAGAAATGCGGATGACATGGGACGATAACGTATCGGCAATCTTGAAACAACGCTGTGCAACTTGCCACAACGTTAACAAGAAGAGTGGCGGACTCGATCTTTCAACGTACACCAATATCATGCTAGGCGGAGCGTCTGGTGACGTAATTGAACTTGGCGCCGCTGCGGATAGCTACCTCTTCATGTTAATCACACATGAATCTGAACCTTTTATGCCGCCAAATGCCGATCCCATTCCATCACCTGAAATTGAAACCATTAAGAAATGGATCGATGCCGGTGCACCGGAGAATTCCGGTAGTAAAGTCATGGTTCCCGAAAAACCAAAATTTGAATTCAAAGTGAGTGACAATCCGTCGGGAAAACCGGACACACCCCCCATGCCCGGTCGTATCGACAAGCAACCAAATGTGTATTCGCCTAAGACGGCAGCAGTCAGTGCCATCGCCACCAATCCATGGTCGTCGCTGACTGCCATCGCCGGCCAAAAGAAAATTACGCTTTACGATTCCAATACTTTACAAATCAAAGGCGTGCTACCCTATCCCGAGGGAATCGCCTATGTGCTGAAGTTCAGCCGTAACGGTAGTCTGTTGTTAGCCGGTGGAGGCACATCCTCATCGACCGGAAAAGTCATTGTCTTCAATATCGCTAACGGTGAACGAGTATTCGAGATCGGTGATGAACTCGACGCTATCATGGGCGCTGACATTAGTGCCGACCAATCTCTCATCGCACTTGGCGGACCTGCTAAGCTCATTCGTATTTTCTCCACAGCAGACGGTTCTCAACTCTTCGAAATCAAAAAACACACCGAATGGATTACTCGTATGGAGTTTTCACCCGACGGTGTACTGCTAGCAACCGGCGACCGCAACGGCGGACTACACGTCTGGGAAGCATTTACCGGTCGAGAGTATCTGACACTCAAAGGTCATTCCAAACGCATTACAGGTATCTCCTGGCGGGCGGACTCAAATATTCTGGCGACCAGTAGTGAAGACGGTAGCGTTCGACTCTGGGAAATGGAAAATGGAAGCCAAGTGAAAACATGGGGGGCTCATGGGGGTGGCGTTTCAAGCCTTGAATTTGCTCGTGACGGGCGTCTAGTGACCTGCGGACGCGATCGTGTGACGAAAGTTTGGGACCAAGCTGGCGCTCAACAACGAGCCTTCCCAGCATTCTCTGACATTGCGATGGAATGCTCTTTCTGTGATGAAACCAATCGAGTTATCGCTGGTGACTGGACTGGGAAAATCAACGTCTGGAAAGCAGATGACGGGGTACTAGTCGGTGAACTTGATTCGAACCCTCAACCTTTGGAAACTCGCCTCGCAACTTCAACGACTGCACTCGCTGCTGCCCAAACAAAACATAAACCATTAGCCGACAACGCAGTAAAAACCAAAGCCAATATGGATCTAATCAAAAAGAACTTGGCAACGGCCGTGCTGCAAATGGAAACTGCTAAGAAAACATTAGCAACCGCTCAAAGTCAAATCACAACCTACGATACATCGACGAAATCGTTGGATGCTAAATACAAAACCCTGACGACACTCGCGGCCAAAACTGCTCCCGTTATTCCTGGCCTTACTGAATCAGTAGCGAAAGCTAAGGCGGCGGCCGCAACTAACACCGATGACAAAGAACTTGGGGAACTCACTGCCCAACTACAAGCTGCACTGACTACGCGAATCAACGACTTGAAAACCACACAATCAACCGCAGCAACAACCAAAGCTGAACTCACTACGGCTCAGCAACAACTCGCAACCGCTCAAAAACTCAAGGTCGATTCGACGACGAATATGGCTAATGCCAAAAAGGACATGGATACAATTGGGGCGACCGTCAAGCCGGCGGAAGACGCAACGACCGCCGCCGCCAAACTGGCCGCTGAAGCACAAGCAATCGTCTTGGCGAGCCAACAGCAAGTGGACCACTGGAATAGCGAAATCGCTTTCTCCAAACAACTGGGGACGCTACACACGAAACTCGATGCCGCCTATGAAACGTTGGCCACCCAACATCAAACTCACGCGGAACTTGGCGCAACGGCCAAAGAAGCACAAGCGACATACAATACCGCCAATGCAAAAGTTACAGCGGCCGACACGACAGTTGCAAACACGACGACACGTGTGACCGCTGCGACCGCAACTCAAGCGGCCGCGTTGAAGATTCAACAAGCTGCTGAAAAATCTCAAACAGATGCGGTTACCAATTCAAACAACTTAAAAACCGCTGTCGCGGCATTGGGAATTGCGGTTACCAAGGCAAACGAAGCGGTCACTAGCACCGGCGGGGATAAAGAATTAAAAGCTGCTGCTGACGTGTTAAAAACCCTTACCGACAAGAAAACTGCTGAAATACCGGTTGCCGAGAAACTAATTGTAACTCGCAAAACTGAATTAACAGTAGCACAACAAGCGTACGCTGTATCTCAGAAAGCTGTCGTCGATGCACAATCCGCCTTGGCCGCCGCAAAGAACGTTCAAACGGAGGCGATTGCTGCGAGAAAGCCTCCCGCAGATGCCTTAGCTAAAGCCAATGTCGCACTAGCCGCTGCTGCTAAGGTGGTTGCTGATTCCACCACAGGTATCGACCAAATCCACCAACAAGTGGTAACCCTACAAACAGCTAAATAGGCACCGTGATAACACGTTAGCGATCAAAAGTCATTCGTGTTAATTGGTGCTAATCCATCGTCCCTTGTAGCGTCAAAACCAAATTCCTACCGCCCGCACGATCACGGTGCTCTGCTAGGTAGATGCCTTGCCATGTGCCCAGTAGCAATCGCCCGTTGCAAATTGGCACCGACACGCTGGCTCCAAGCAAAGATGCTTTTACGTGAGCGGGCATATCATCAGGCCCTTCGAGCGTATGAATATATGGAAAGTTTTCCGGGGCAATCGCGTTGATCGAAGATTCTAAGTCAACTTGAACATCAGGGTCCGCATTTTCATTGATCGTCAAAGATGCCGATGTGTGCTGAATAAACACGTGCAACACACCGATATCGATTCGATCTAACTCCTCAATCGCTTGCTCAATCAAATTTGTGATCAGATGAAATCCACGATGTTGAGCAGGTATCGTTATCTTTCGTTGTACCCAAATCATTACCATCTCCTATTCATTTCTAAGACTCGTCGCTCGTTGGTGGTTGTTTGCTAAATCTTAGCCAATTGACGCCTTTTCCCCTCACAATTCACCCAAAACCAATCAAATATCAACAGTTTTTGGGTTATCTGTTAAAAAAACCTTTTTTTTTATTGACTTAATAGCAGTAAAGCTAATAATAGGACACTCCACGAGAATAGTAAACTTTGGGTGAGCGGTTTAGTGCGTGGTACCCTCTACCACTTGTACCGAATCCGAAAAAAAAATAAGAAGATTAAATACTCCCCACTTAGTTCGCTAGCATTGACGCTACGTCTATTCTCCAACAACTCGACAGCTATCAAACGCACTGGTTTCCATTTACTTGAACGAATCGTTGTTATTCTACGTAATATTAACGTGCGTCAAGCCAAATGGAAGCTACCCTTTGTTTGTTGTCATTTAACAATTTTTTTTGAAATAAGGTATTAAGCAGATGTCAGAAGTACAAAATGTATTTGAGGCGATCCTCAAGTACGGACATGATGAAGATTTTGCTCCTATTGAAGGCGATGAATTCGAAGCAACCAATGCACCAGCTGGATCAGATGAAAAAATCGCGATCTTGCGGCGGCGTGTAGAACAGGGCACACCCCTGTGGCACCTCAATGATCGCCATGATTATAGTGGTCTAACGGGAGCCATTCGCCCACGCGAATAATTACTGGCATATTTGTCATCACAAACAATAAACCCCCTGTTCGTACAATTGCGAACAGGGGGTTTTTATTGAGTTAATTAGAACCACTACAAATCCGGTACCATATATCCACCACATATGTGAATTTGAGCTAAGTCATCAATCCAGGCATCTACCAGTGTTTTGATATTTGCATTCGCATTGAGTTGTGTCACAGCATCAAGTGTACGGTCAATACAGGCAATAATCGTTTCTTCGTCACCTCTCCAATTCTGCAGCATCGTTGTCACAGTCGATTGAGCGATCTGGTCTGCTGAATATTCAACTCCCGTTCGTTGCAACAACATCAGATGGAACACTTTCAGAATAACGTCTGCGGCTTGTTGAAAACACTCACGTTGCGCGGAACTGTCTTTGGGGGCACTCACGTACGATTCCACCACAGAGGCCAAACGCTGGGGTGTTTGAGCAAACACCGGCAGCAAATCACACACCTCTTGCCGTAACTCCACCAACTTGCCATCCACTGCACCTAAGGCGACTTCAACACTCCCACCCGCTAGACTTGCCAACACCCTTGCTTGGTCCTCTGTCTCGACAGCGCCGTTATCGAGCAACACTTGCTTAACTTGTTCATCTGAGAGTGTTTGAAATAGTATGGTTTGGCAGCGGGAGTGAATGGTTGTCAGGATTTGTTGAGGATTGCTGGCAATCAGAATCAATACCGAACCTGCCGGTGGCTCTTCTAGTGTCTTCAATAATGCATTAGCCGCTTCGTCTTGCATACAGTCGGCATCGTCGATTATGGCAATTTGACGACTCGCTTGAGCCGGTTTCAAATTCAACTGATAGCATAGCCCCTGATAGTGCGTCGATAAATCACTCGATTGAATATCAAAACCCGGTGTCATCGCTGTTGGATCTGCTCTCGAAGGTGGTGCCGGGTGCTGCTCCAAGTCTTGATTGCTTTCAGGAGCAGTAGATTTCTTCCCACCAACCAACTGTGCCTTGATAATAGATCGTTTTCCATGAGCTCGATCCACGCCAATTAGATGCAAATCTGGATGCGTGTCGGCAAGGACTTGCCGGCACGCCGGACAATCACCACACGGTTGCAACTGGGCAGTATCGTTCTGTTGGCAGAAAAGCGATTGTGCTAACTTTAAAGCGAACTTGCGTTTGCCAATTCCGGTAGATCCTAAGAACAAAAAACTTGAACCCAACCTGCCCTGTTCAAGGTTGCAGCGAAAAAAATCCGCTTGTTTGTCATGTCCGACAATTCCCTGCCAACTCATCTAAATCAAATGCTCCGTGATGGTAAGTTCAATCGTGCTGCGGCAACCTGTTGGATTTCCGCCTGAATTTCGTCGATCGTTCGATCCGCATCAATTACCTGAATCTCGTCAGGATAACGTGCCGCTTCTTGAAGAAACCCCTGCCGCACGTGTTCCATATAGCCTAACCCCTGGGACTCAATACGGTCTAATTCGCGATCCATTCTATGGCGCGCCGCTGTCACATCCATGTCGAGTACAAATGTTAGTGCTGGCCGAATGCCTTGTGTTGCCACTTCGCCAACTTGGCGTACCAACTCAGGGTCCAATCCACCAGCATGGCCTTGATAAACAATATTTGCTAATAAATACCGATCACACACCACTAACTTTTCCTCAGCCAGTGCCGGCTTAATAATCTCCTCAACCAACTGAGTACGAGCAGTCATATACAGAAACATTTCGCTGCGGCGGTCGATCGCCATATCATGTTTTTGCAATAAAATATCACGCAATGCATCGCCAAGGGCTGTGCTTCCTGGATCGCGGCAAAAGACGTATTCACACCCCAGGCTGCTCAGCCATTGTGTAAAAAGTTCGATCTGAGTAGATTTCCCTACCCCGTCAGTGCCATCAAAACTAACAAACATGTATTAGTTAATCCCCTGTTGCATGCGTGCATAAACCAACACTGTTTTAACACATCTAGGGCGCCATGAGAACTATCTACGATCATTCACGTTTAAGAGGAAAAACGCACAACGTGCGGCACTTGTCTAAATATCAGATTCTGAGGTCGGTTTCGCCGGCGTTGGTACCGCGGGGCTAAAATCTAATACCGGTGCAGAAGGCAATGTGGGCTTGTCAGATTTTGCCTCACCTTCACTTCCACCACCATCGTCAATAGCATCAGCAGCGGGTTCCACTGCATCTGCTAAATCTTGTGTCGCTAGTGTTTCCAACGTTCCGCGACTAATCACACCGGGACGAGTAAATCCATAATCTAAATATCGGCTCGCATCACGTTGGCGGGCACGATCCATCGCATCCGCATATGCTTTGCCAGGCCAGGCACCTTCGGATAGCTGAATATCGTTATACTCCAGCAGTGTTCCCTTGCGGAAATGAACGTCAGCGATCGCTTTGGTATAAGCACCCAATACTCGGTAATAATCTGTTTGAGCTTGAGCGTGTCGTCGTTGTGCTTGTAAGACCTGATCAAGCGTTGTCTTACCACCTTTGTAAAGGGCCACCGCTGAATCAACTTCTTTCTGTGAAATTGCCCAACGATTGTAATGCAATTGAGCTTGGCGATGATTGTAGTCCAAATTTTTCATAGCCGTTGCTAATAAGTGTGACGTATTGAGCTCCATATCATCCAAGCGAACCATATCACGTTTCAGATTAAGTTGAGCGTTGCGGACAGCGGCGAGTTCTTGGCGAGCACCAATTCGAGGTGGCCTAATATCAATTCCAATTCGCAGTTCTTGGTGATTGCCATCGGTTAATCCCTCCCATGCCGTTGAACCCGGAGCAACAAATTTCAAACCATTTGGTTCCGCGCTAATGAGTTCGTCGCCGTAACCTAACCAACGATATAAGGCAACTAAGTTAACCTGTGGTAAGGTATTATGGCGTGCGAGCTTTAACTCCAATTGGCGACGTTTAATGGACCATTTTTGCTGTCGTAATTCCACACTTCGCAATAACGCTTCTTCATGCGATTCTTGCCAATCAAACACTACCTTAGCTTGGGTTGGCTCTTGAGATGGCCGAATGACGCGTCCGTCGGATGCCGTAAGTCCCATCAACCACCGTAAACTTTGTTCTGCTCGCATCAAATCATTCCAAGCTGTTTCAACCTGAGCTTGGAAGAAAAAATACTGTTCCTGAGACTGGGCTTCAGCTTGTGCTGTTTCAATACCACCCACGAATTTTTCGTAGGCTATTTTCCATGTGACCTGTGCACTATCTCGAGCAATACGACTGGCTTCTAGATTGCGGTAAGCTGTATACAAATCCCAATAGGTATTCTCGACATCCATCACCATATTGCGAACACTTGTTTCAAATATAGCAAGGCTCACATCCGTGTTTATTCTGGAAATCATGACTGGGATACGATTCACCATCGTTCCATTACCTCGCAGTAACGGTTGCGTGATCTCGCCTTCAATTGCGGTAAACCAATCTGAAGGCAACGCTCGCCCAAACCCTCGATTGTTGGCATCGTAGATTGTTTGGTTTCTAAGTGTAAACTGAGTGCCTGTGGCGGCCCGCTTGGTCAAGGCAACGTCAATGGTGCCTAAATCTTGTTTGAAATTGACTGGTGAAAAACCGAAATCGCTATCATTCACATTCTGAGGTCGGTCCGTCTTCTGCCAAAACATGCTCGTTGTGAATTGAGCGTCGAACGCGGAAAGAGCCGCTTGTACGCCGCTTTGAGGATCCGTCTCAAAAATCGCTGGATCGTATACTGTTGTGGCACCCGCTGTTCGACCTGACAAACCATCGGCAAAGCCAAAAGGTGTAACGGAACCTAGGTTGCGAATAACTTTGCTGTTCTTGAGTGCGGTTTGTACCACTTCCTGAAGCGATAACTCCCACGGTTTATCAAAATCTGGTTTACTTAGCGAAATAGGCGCGCGCGTCTGAGCAACTTCTGTAATTGGTTGATGGTCAAGATCGGGATATTCAATTTTAAGCTCACTATCGACGTAGTGGGACAATTCGCCACGTTCACGTAAATATGACGTTTGTGATGCAGTGCACCCAGTCAGCATACTAATTACGAATAGTAGCCATAATGTGGGTCTAAATTGATGTTTGACGGTCGAGGGCACAGTTTTACCTAGCGATAACAGCACAAATATAAGGTTCAAGTATTTTCTGATTCGACATACCGAATCAGTTGATATATGCCCCCCCTGCATAACCATCTACTGTAAAACAGGTGCGAAATAAGCGATCCGTAACGGTTTTGCGTTAAATGGTAGAGCTAAAATCGTCCGTGATATTGAGAAACTTGTACCAAAACACCGATAGAGCTTAGTTTTTGGTATTTGATTGCCGCAGAATTTTAGAGATACATACCGAGAAAACCGCCTGCTTCATCCGATTCAGAAGCGATTTTTTCAATGCGGTCACGCGTTTCTTGTAAGTCTCCAGCAGCGATATAACGATCAAACTCGATTTTCACAGCTTCTCGCACACATTTCTCGAACCAGTGCACAATTGGCTGGGTTAACCAATCACAAACGTCACCCTCTAATTGAACCTTTAAATCAACTCGTTTCGTTTGATCATCACTTTGGTTGGTGAGCACGGTTCCCTCAAATGAGAATTGTAGCATTCCAAGTTGTGCGTCATTGGTTAGGTGGTAAACGGCTTGCCCCGCGTACAAATAATAGGTATTAAATGCACCATGCCGCTCAATAGCCAATTTCACTAGCTCACAGCGACGCTGATACTTGGGTGAGGCGTCTAACGGAGCATCCACACGCCCAACGCTACGCAACGGGAGACAATCGAACGATATTTCAACCCATCTGTCCATCACACTCGCAACCTATATCTAAAGAGAGTACCGGTGACCGTTAAGATACCACTAGCGATACATGTTTGCCACATAAGACCGGCACAAAACATATGCATCCCGAATTGAAATACTACCCGCACCGCGGCCTAGCTAACATTCGGAAACAAACTCCTAACCCTATTCGCTCGGCTTAGCTAGATTGTAAGACAACATTAGCCAACCATTATTTGCGCCGAGTTGCTGTAAAATAAGATTTCCAGCATTCTCCCATTGTCCCGGTAGTTTGATTCCACCTTGGCCAACAATGTCATCTTTAAACAGAGCATTGAATTTCTTGCTCATTACGGTTTTTGTAGCAACTTGAATGGCCGTCAATGTTTTGCGGGCAAGAAAGTCAACTGCCACATCACCATCACGTTGTAACCGCATTCCAGTCTCCGTCTTTTCAACATTATATGTCGCAGCAATTCGAATAGGCTCCTTAATCAATCGTTTACCGTCACGAAACTGCTGTCCTTGAATAGCGATTACAATTTGGTGATTGCGAAATCCAACGCTAATCGGTTGTGTACTAGAGAATGTTATAGCCCAACTCTTTTTTCCCGATCCGGTTTTCAATTCATCCGGAATTTCTGCTCCAAATCGAGTCATATGTTCAACCAATTTCTCGTCGGTCAACTCTACACCACCAAGTACAACTTCGGTAAAGTTGCGCACAAACGACTCGTGTAGCCTCAACGACACATCTGTATTCTTATTCAGTGCCGGCGGTTCTGAGGATGCAGCAAGCTGATAACGACCAGTCTGTAACAGTTGTAAATTGACAAGCTCTTTAGTCGACGATGTAGTGAACTGCTCAGGAAATCCACCTCGCCGTAGCAACGGATCACGGATTTTGGTTTTATATCCGTCGATGATATCACTAAGCATTTCTAATACATTGGCATCCATTTCCTTGGTCACGGAATCCACCGACAACTGAGATGCTGCCTCTTCATTATCCGAGCGGCCTTTAATAAACCTCGTTTTGGCAATGGACTCATAGGCCGATGAAGGAGCATCAATGCTACCTAATTCAAGCTTGGTTGTTGCTTTCGCTGTTGCCGGAGAATTCGTGAATCCGTCCTTATCAAACGATATTCTTTTTTCTGCATGAACCGTCGTTGTTCCGTTCGTATTCACAGTCACACCTGATTTTTCTGCTACATTTTTGCTTAAAATCGTGCCATCCATCATCACATTAATCGTTGCCCGCTGACTGTTCTCTGCTAACGCAAATGAGACTTGCCCCTTCATCGTTGCCACTCCCTTTACAGGCACACCCTTTACGACCTGTGAAATATTCTGAGTCTGATCGACGATTCGTTTTTCACCGGAAGATATTAGATGTTGAGATATATGTAAGAAAATATTGGGTTGGAAAAAATGGTAACGAACTTCATTACGTAGATTTGCTACCTGTTCCGCTCGTTCGAGCCAGCCAATAACTCGCCCTATTTTCCACGCATTTTCGTTGTTCGGCGTTTCCAAATAGTTTGTCAAGCTCTCAACGAGACGAGTAACTTGGACTTCAAACATCTGCTCACTCTTGGTGTTCTTGGTAAAGTAAATTGCATTCATATATGCCCGCAATGTCGTGCGTAGCTGAATAAACTCCGACTGCTCTAGTCCTTCGACATCCGGCCCAAAGAATCCCTTTAACGACCGATCCAATATTCCTAAATTAGGCTCAGTCTTGGCTAATTCTTCCAATAATCCGTCCCAATGGATTTGAGAATTCCAATCAAAATCTCCACCCTTGGTCTTTAAATAGGAAGTTAGCTTTCCAACTGCTATATCAAGTGCCTGACGATGAGCGGAAACCTGTTGTGATGTTAACGCTACATATTTAGGTGGATTAGATTTGAGCTTCGTCAGTATCTGTTGCAAATTCAAAGAAGGCAGCGCCTGAACCCAACTCTCCAACCCTTGTCGTGTCTGTTCTGCCAATAACTTATGCTTTTTAGACAGCCCTGGAAGAGCACTAATATAATGATCGCGAATAGCAATGATTTCTGATTTTCGAGCTGCCTTACCTTTACTTAAAACAGCGCTGAGCTGATCGTAATCCAGCGCAGACTTTAATTCATCTCTCCAACGGTCCTTTTTTTGCACGTCGATTAACCGCCGTGAAGTTGATTCTGTTTGCTTGATGGCGTCAGCAAGATCATCCCCTGTCGCACTTTGTGGACCGACAAGACCCACCACTAACAGTATCAAACCGTACGGTATTTTCTCAGATACTCTACGCGTCATTCTTATACTCCCAAAATCCTTTTTGTATATGATCCTATGAAAGATCGATCGGCTCTTGTTCATTACATCCAACACATTGAAATTTCAACATGTAACGCTCGTTTGGCTGTGAATCTGTCATCTACAAACAATTCAACACTAAACCGCACAGTATTCTTTCCCAGATTACCGATTTCCGCAAGTTCAACTTAGCTATCAAATCCCCCTGAAGTAACTGTTTTCCTTATTTTATTTGATAATAAGGCTAATTCGCCTAAAACTCGTCTTACCTCCCAATACCCTTTTCACGAATAATACGAATACTGTTTTTCTTTATTTTTTCCTCTCCTCCACCAACACAACGCAATGTGCCAGGCAACGCCATCCAAAACTAAAAATATACCTTTGCGGTTACACTTGAATAACATCTGCTGTTTAGCGTTAGTAGTTTGTCTTACTGTGTTTGCTGGATGTTCACCGTGGCGTTTTCCAAAAATTGATCCCAGTGGTGCTCGATTATTTCAACCAGAACAATCGACCACGATTACACATCCCTTCCGCGATACCGAACAAGTAGGAAACTTCCCCAACCCGTTCCCGAAGCCCGCCTTTGAAAAACCTGCGCCACCGGCGTCATTTGCAGATTCTGAAAATGGCTTCAACTCACAACAAACACCATCAGCAGTAGCAAACCAAACAACACGCCCAGGCAGTTTGTGGATATCGTCAAAAGTAATAACCGCACCCGTGGGCAGCGCCGTTGTTCTTAAAGCAGGTCTACGAGGTCGAGAAGGCAAGCTACGAATTGGGCGAAAGTTGGAATGGACGATTGCACCAGAACCCGCGGGTAGTCAGGCAAGATTTGAATCTGCCGGCGGTGGTAACCCCAATGGCTTTCGCTGGTTATTCCCAAAATATGGTAACCAAGTAACGGACACCTACGCCCACACGATCTCATCGGAACGCGCTGAACTTGTCCACAATGACACCACGACTCTTATGGATGATGTCACCGTATCACGTGGAGAAAGTTGGATCACAATAAGTGCTGAACAGGTCGGTACGACAAAAATCCTAGTGGGAGCTTCGACCGAAACAGAATGGGATAAACAATATCGAGACATCCACGTGCATTGGGTCGATGTTCAATGGAAATTCCCTACATCGCTTTCAATTCCCGTAGGTACACAGCCAATACTGACGACATCGGTGATGCGAAAATCTGACAACACACCACTGACAGATTACATCGTGCGCTATCGCATCATCAGTAACCGCCAAGCCACACTATCAACGGCACAAAACAACGAACAGCTCGATTCAATCGACGTCCATAGCAATGACCTTGGCCAAGCTGCTGTTCGCGTCACATCTAACCAAACTCAAGCGGGTAGCGTCCAAGTGCTCATCGAGATCATCCGTCCAGCAAATACAACGCAACAAACCCCAGATATGGTAATCGGCGCATCTTCAGCACACGTTATGTGGAACGCTCCCGCTCTGAATATTTCAGCCACGGGACCAACAGCTGCTGAGATTGGAAAACCAATCCGGTTACAAGTTTCCATCACTAATCCTGGGAACCAAACAGCTACAAACGTCACGCTGACTCAGACCTTACCATTTGCTGTCAACGTAGTATCGAGTAACCCCCTTGCAAACATCATTGGCCGCCAAGCTTCCTGGAATCTCGGAGACATCCCACCCCGCACACAAAAGCAAATGACCATCGAATATCAGGCTAATGAAGTTGGTTCGATTGAACAAATACTTGCGGTGACCTGCCAAGAGGGACTCGAATCATCATCACAAACGGTCACCAAAATAATTCAATCTCCATTAGAAATTAAGATAACAGGTCCCGAAACTGCACGCCTCAACGAGATAGCTGAATATCAAATATTGATGCATAATCGATCGAACCGATCCATTGACCGAGTCCAACTCGTACAAACACTTGGCCCTGGGTTCATTCATGTCTCACGAACCAACCCACAAGGTAACCCAACCATTCGTAAGGTCGGTTTTCAAGCGACTAATATCCAACCGGGTCAAACGATGGTTAAAAAACTATCTCTACGTATCACACAATCCGGTACACTATGTCATCAATTGCGGGCAACGCTCGCAACCGGGCTCACCATCGATAAGGAAACTTGCGTACAGGTAACACCTCACACCGGCACATCGGACAATCCGCCCAAAGCAAGCACCGATAGCCTCGCCGTAACCATGAAAGGTCCCCTGCAGTTCGCCAACAACTCGACAAACACACATCGTTTCCGCGTCACAAACCAATCCAACAACCCCATCACAAACATCGCTATCGACGTTTTGTTACCTGCTTCTTTGAAATCTCAGTTGGCCAGCGAAGGGCACCATCGTCGGGGGCAAGCTATTATTTTGGATATCCCCACGCTGGCACCCGCTCAATCTCACACGCTCATAATTCAGAGCTTAGCTACGCAAAAAAGCGATGGCGAGAAGATTCAATTGCGAGTTATTGGGGATGGACTTGAAGCGATCAAAAAACAGATTCCGATTCAAATCACAGCGGCACCGGAAATCAATCCACTGAATCTCTCACCCGGCGGCAGCGAACCTGCCGAGGAAAAACCATCGCTCGACCCTGCTGCTGATCTCGGTAACCTTAATGAACCCGTCATTCCGCCAGAGTCGACAGCACCACCAGAACTGCAACTGAAATTAGCGGTTCTTAGTGAACCCATTGAAAAAGGAAGCCCAAATACATTTTTTCTGTATTTACAGAACACCGGCAACTCATCCGCTTCCAATATCGAAATCAAAGTTTCCGCACCCACCGGAATGATTATTACTGCGATTGAACACTCAACTGTGACGGAACAACAACTCGGTGAGTCCGTTGCCAAAAATCATCTCAGTGCTACGTTACCCGTTATTAAATCACTGGAACCTAACCAAAAAATCATTCCATATAAGATACATGTCAAAGCAGTTGCAACTGGAATCCATAAACTCACCGTGACCGTTTCCGCAACTGGACTCGCCACGCCGATTACGGTAAGTGACACCACTCGCATCCTCGCACCTAATTAGCTCGTGCTCAATACCCACACATATTCTGTTTACAGGAAGACTTGTTGAAACATGCCGCGTTGTGTCATCCTTTATCATGAAACACCAGACGACGCTGCTGTAGATTCTCACTTGGATTTCATGCTCGAAGCCAACGCTGAGCTACTTACATGGAGGTGGGGGGAAATTCCGCAGGACAACCAAGTATTCGTCGTCTCGCGCCTTGCTAATCACCGCGTTGAATACTTGACATTAGAAGGCACGCTTTCTGGTAACCGAGGAACCGTCACACGCATCGACCACGGAACTTTTGAGCCACCCATTGAAAACACTCCGCAGCAGTTTTCAATTCTTATACAAACCACCAAACTTCAAGGTGAACTTGTGGCCCATATGCTGGCAGACGAACAATGGGAATTCCGTTTTCTTCCCCAGAACCCGTAAAAACAATCTGCCAAGACCCTATCAATCCAAATCTGCGATGACTTCGACAACACCATCGCCAATAGATAGTTTATTGACTGATATGTTCTTTTGCTTGTGCTTAATCCGTATCTGACTCGGTATCGTCACAACACCTACCTCACGATTGGTCCCCGGCTTCCATTGAAAATCCACACCCTGATGGGCCATGGCCGACTCAATTTCATCAAACGCTCGCTTCATACGGATCGGTAAACTACCGGCGTGGACACTCACGATACGAATCTCGATCGTATTCGGATCATCTCCAAGTTCAGTCTGCACAACGATCGAAATCACCACGGTAAACCGCGAACGTTCAATCGTAAAATACAACGTCTGTTGTTGATTTCCCAACTCTATGCGCGGCTGTTTAATTCCTGCGGGCAAGGCCCTCCTCGATTGAGGCCCCAATTCCGTAGCCAGCCACGCATTAATTTGCAGCTCACTCACCTCAAGAACCAGTTTATCGCGATACCATATATCATCTTTGATGTTGTCCACGGTTTCTTGCAGTGCTACCAAATGCGGGTGCTGCACTTTATCTTCGACAGCCAAGGCAATTTGGTAACTTAGAGGTACGGTCTGCAATAACCAAAGAATCGATAAGCAAGCCAACAATATCAACACGGACACTGCGAGAAATATGTGTAAGATCCGCCTCCATCGTTTTTTGATACGTTGCATGACTTACTACAGAGCCTTTAAAACCGTGAGACGAGCGTTGTCTACGCATTTGCAAATTGTATCAACGCGTATTTCTTTTTTCCACGCCGCAGGACAATCACTGTTTCGCTCGCTAGGTCGCTAGCTGTTAGCACATAACCCAATGAATCGATGCGGCGATTGTTCACATAGCCACCGCCCTGTTCAATTGCTCGCCGCGCATCACTCCGACTTGTGCACAACCCAGATTCAACTAAGGCATCAATCATTGTAAATTCACTGCTACCTAACCGATCTCGACTAGCGGATACGCTGGGCACGTCCGCAAAGATATCCAACAACTGCGTGTCATCTAAATCATGAATTTCCGATCCAAAGAATATCGCCGTCGCTTGTAGAGCCGTGGCCAATCCCGCTGCACCATGAACATTGCGTGTCACTTGTTCTGCTAGACACTTTTGGCTCGATCGTAAATGTGGCTCAGCTTGACGAGATTCGTCTAATGCTCGAATCTCTGCCATTTCCAACTCGGTCAAAAAACGCAAACACTTGCCTGCATCGTCATCGGCAATGTTAACCCAGTATTGATAGAATTTGTATGGGCTTGTCCGTTTGGGATCGAGCCAGATTGCACCTGATTCTGTTTTTCCCATTTTTGTTCCGTCGGATCGAGTCAACAATGGGCAAGTCATACCTTTGAGAGCAAGTCCGTGCATGCGACGTCCGAGATCAATCCCAGCTGTGATGTTTCCCCATTGATCACTGCCGCCCACTTGTAATTCACAACCATATGCTTGGTGTAAGTGCACGAAATCGTAGGCTTGCAATAACATATAACTGAATTCGGTAAAGCTTAAACCGCTCTCACCATCAAGACGGCTTTTAACAGAATCCTTGCCAAGCATCACATTGATTGGAAAGTTCTTTCCAATATCACGCAAGAATTCTAAAAAAGTAAAGGACTGCATCCAATCCAAATTGTTCGCCAGAATTGCATCGCCACCAGATTCTTCGAAATCAAGAAAACTCTCCATTTGGCCTTTGAGTGCCGCCGTGTTGGCCGACAATTGTTCAACCGTTAACAGATTACGTTCCTGGCTTTTACCACTGGGGTCACCAATCATCCCAGTGGCGCCGCCGATCAATGCAATCGGTCGATGTCCCGCTTGTTGAAAACGCCGCAGTGTCATCACTTGCATCAGATGCCCAATGTGCATGCTGTCTGCAGTGGGATCAAAGCCGATATACATCGTCCGTGATTTTTCTCGGAGCCAAGGTTCAAGTTCATCCGTTGTTTGATGGATTAAGCCTCGTTCCGAGAAATCAGCCATTCCCATGGTCGTCGTGTTGATATCATTCATAGCAGTCACATCATTCACTTCATGCACGTCTTCAAAGCATTGGTTGTTATGTTTTGATTATGTCAAATCACGACGTTTGTGGATACGACGCATTCCAAAAGTTCACCCGCTATTAGCAAAAAACACAGGCTTTTAAACCACGACGAGAAATAGCTATCGCCACATATCATCGAGTGGATTGGTAGGCGTGTCTAATTTTGGTTTCGGCAAAGCACGCATCGCCATTTCAACAAAGCGGATATCAGCCTGGGTCGTAATTTTTCGGTTGAGCGGAGAACCTTTTACGATTTGAACGTCGTAGCCTGCCCACTCCAATAATTGCGCTTCGTCGGTTGCGTCAGAGTAGTTTTCTACGTTGGTATACGCCGTTTCTAAGAACGCACGCTTGCAAACTTGAGGCGTTTGAGCTTCCCATAGCCCTTCACGTTCGACAGTTTCCAAAACCTTGCCATCCACCACTCGCTTAACCGTAGAAACAATTGGCATCCCCAGGATTGCCGCACCACTGCGTTGTGCTTCCTTAAACAACTCATCAATCCAAATCTCTGAGATGCAAGGACGGGCAGCATCATGAACTGCAATCAATTCAATTCCGACTTGAACTTTTGCGAGACCTTTTTGGACGGAATCGGCTCGAGTCGCGCCACCGATGGTCACATCCACACCCAATATTGCCGTTTCAGCACCAAACCGAATGCTAAAATCCTCTCGGTCTTCTTCAGCAATAACCAGTATCACTTGTTTTACGTCACTGCGATTGATAAACCGATCCACGCAATGCAACCACACCGCACGATTCTTTAGCGGTGCAAACGGCTTCTTGTAATGCTCATCACGGAAGCGACTGCTCTTGCCCGCAGCCACAATTATGACCGCAACATGTCCTGAGTGCCCCGTCAGTCCTGTGGATTCCTGTTGTTCCATCTAATTCCACCTCAATCATTTCTTTCGTACATCGCTTGTAATATTGAATCAAATTTTGCTGCAACCTGAGAGCGTCGTAATGTCCCTTTAGGAGTCAGCATATCATTTTCCGTCGTCCAAGGTGACTGCACCAATGCCACTTTTCGAATTTGCTCGTGGGGAGCAAAATCGTCCAATTGCTGCTCAACAACTCTATAGAACCATTGCTCTACGTTAGGACTATCCACCCAAACAGCAGGATCTCCCGACAAGTCTAACCGATTTATAAATTGTTCCCAATTTGGATGGATCAATGCCACTAAATAATCAAAGCCGTGACCATACACCATCACTTGTTCTATGGTCGCATGCTCTTGTAATTCCATTTCCAACAACCCTGGCCAAATATTCTCTCCACTGGTTGTCACGATCATCTCGTCGAGTCGTCCGGTAACAAACAAAAATCCATCATCGTCAATTCGACCTAAATCCCCAGTTTTGAACCAACCATCTTCGAAACTTTCTGACGTTAGAACAGCATCTCGAAAATATCCTGTGAAAACATGCGGACCCGTAATTTGAATCTCGCCTACTTCGCTGATCCGTACATCCGTCTCCGTCAGTGGCTTCCCAACAGACCCAATGCGTTGCGTGGTGCGGCTATTTAGCGTTGCCACTGGGGAGGTTTCTGTCAGGCCATATCCTTCGAGCATTGTGATACCGCGTTTCTGATAAAAATGAAACGTGGCATCGTCCAATGCCGCCCCACCAGAATTTACTTGATTTAGCCGACCACCCCACACGCTCGAGTTTGTCTTGTCCATTAAACCTGCTGCCTCACGCAACCGTCGAAAGTACAACGGCACTCCATTGATGTGCGTCGGCTGGACATGTAATAAGTCCGAGATCGTGTTTTTCCTATCTGAGGCAAGTGTTAAGCGATGCCCACCAACAATCCACGTATACAAGTCACATGTTCGAGCAAATGCATGGAACAACGGCAAAAAACAATATTGATGATCCGCTTGGTCAAACCCGTATCGATGCAAAGTCTGTTCAGCATCGAAAGCCAAATTGTCTGCACTCAACATGACACCTTTTGGCGCCCCCGTGGTCCCCGAGGTATAGATAATTGTAGCTATTCGATCGGAATCACACTCAGTCGGCAATTCCTCCTTTGCCTCTATTTTGACCAAGCCAATGATCTCGTCCCACGATCCCAATACGGTACAGTGGGCATTGTCATCCGTAATCCGCGGTTCGTCAAACATGGTCAAGACATCAATTGTAACTGGCACAGCGCCCAGACGTTCAAGATTATCGACAATCAATAAACTCAGGCCAGCATGTAACATTTGTGATTGCAGTTGTTGTGAACTTAATTGCGTGCTCAGGGGAACACTCACCGCTCGCAGGTAATGACACGCTAGGTCTGCGATGATCCATTGCCAACAGTTTTCCGCACTAATCCCCACTCGATTGCCATCACAGACACCGAGGTTTTGCAGCCCATTCGCCAATGTGGAGACTTGTTGCCACAATTCCTGCCATGTGAACCACGTCCACCGTTCATGTTGAAAGACTTGCAACGCTGGGCAATCGCCACGTTGCTTTACGTGTTCTAACAGTTTCTTGATTAACAACATAAACAGAAAAGCCCTAAAAACCTAACCCTTCAATCCACTGCCCATCTATAATAACGTGCAACCCATTTAACCAGAGTATTTTTTATGGTTCATACACGCATAAATATAAGTTACAAACCAAAGTCGATGAAGCGTTTGCAGGCATACTTTTTATTGTTTGTGGTGTTCGCTGTGGTCAGCACACTAGTATGGAAGTTCACACCCAATTCGTTGCACGCTTTTGAAAAGAAAGGGACAATCGTCGACAAAGTGCGATTGGTCATAGAACATGAAAATGGATTTGAGAAACACTATACGCAAATCAAATATCGTAGCGGCATGACTGTGCTACAAATGATGCAACAAATGCAAAAACATCCGCAGGCCACACCATTTAAAGTGCGCGGATCCGGAACGCTAACGTTTCTTTATGAATTAGATTCTATTGCCAACCAAGGAACTGCAAATAACTGGATCTATTATGTGAATGCAAAGCGTGCGACTGAGGGTATCGGCACAAAAACTCTCCGCGCTCGAGACATCGTCCGCTGGAAGTTCGAAGCGTACGAGTAGAAACTCACTAATTGAATTTCGCTTCGCTGGTAGTCAAAATTCCCGCCAGCAAGCTCTTGCGATAAGATATCCACTGCAGTGCCACTGCGTAGCTTCCTAAAAATGCAAAGGCGAAAAACAGATCGCCCATCAGGGTATGACGAAAGAAAGGTATCGCTTGACTATAACACAGCAGTAGTCCACTCATGTTATTTGGATACATCGACCCGCACCACCACACGGTGAAATTTGTAACAACAAAAAATGCTATTGAACAGAGTAGGCCGCTGGCTCCAATCGTCAGACCGGATTTGACAACTTTCCGAGACGTCTGCAACCGCGATTTCAACCATGGCCCGGCTAAGGCTGGCAACATCAGGCAAGTGTAGACACTCATCATGATGAAAAAATCATACCCGCCAAATTTGAGATCACTGACCACCATTATCGACAAGGGCACAGCGATTGCGATTGACCGCTGCCTGAACAAACAGCCGCTCAACAAAGCCAAAGCAGCAACGGGTGATACGTTGGGATAATCTCGCAGCCACAATCGCAGCAAAACACCGCCGATGACCAACAAACAAAATAGGGCCGCATCACGGTAAGTCAATTTATTAGTCATGGTTCTCGATAAGTATTGATTATGATTGTATACAATTTCAGAGAAGATTTATAACCCTGGCAACGCGGCTGGGACACCTGCCGCTGGAGCATCAGCGGTGACTGTTTCCGGGGTCGTTTCCGCGGGAGTCACAAAGCTCTCAAGTTTGCGAATCTCCGCAGCAATACGTTCCAACAGTATATCTCGGTTTGGTTCGGCCTCAGATTCCTCCGACGAATCATCTGCCTCTGGGATACGTAAGATTTTAATCAATTTTGTCATGGCATCTTCAATACGGTCTAAAGCTACTTGTCCAGCAGCATCTTGAACGACCGCGGCGTACATGCCGATAGGTGGTGTTGTACGTACCTGTTTTTCACCAATAGCTTCGTAAACATGGAATAGCTGATAAACCAAAATTCGTCTCGTATAATCAACTTGCCTTTTATCTATCTTCCCTAACTTCGATTCACCTTCGGTGGATCCGCCCATGCCGCCCATGCCGCCCAGCGCTCCGCCCATGCCGCCCATGCCGCCCAGCGCTCCGCCCATGTCGCCCATGTCGCCCATCGCTCCGCCCATGTCGCCTTCGCCGACACTTACGCCGGATGCATTTTGTAGTGCCACTAATGCTTTTTCTTGGTCAACACGATCTATTTCATTGCGGCAAATGCGAACAATCAAAGCCCCTAATGCATTTGAGGTTGATTCGACCGGAACTTGAGTTGAAGGACTATAATTGAAATACTTCAAGGCTCTAGCGGCTGTTAGTCTTAACGACATCGCTGTTTTTTCATCTTGCATAATGCTCAAAATCTTAGGCAGGATTTTTTGGTCGTCGTGGCCAATCATCGCCAAGACATCAATCGCACGGCGTTGCAACCAGACTTGGCCTCCAGCACTACGGTTGGCAGGTGGAGTCGTTTGATTTAACAACTTCATAGCTTCGCCGGTAATCGCGACAATATCGTTTGCAGCAATCTGCTGGTTTATTCTATCCAAACGCACGTGTCGTAACACTCCGATCCAACTTGCGAGCAATATCGCATCGGTTGGCGGGCCAGCTTTGATTGCGTCAACCATCAATGTCAAAGCAGCGGGTAATGGTGCAGGAACACTACGCCCTTCATTGGTAACAACGACTTGGCTATTGAGTTGACCGATGATCAACATTGCATTGTATTTAACAGCTGGATGAAAGTTTTCCTGCAGAAACAATTGCATTTGTGGGAGGGCAATTTGGTCCACAACATAGCTATGAATATCATTATCTGTACAAAACGTTGTTAACTCTTTGATAAACTCTAATCGGCGGAGGTCAATATCTCCCATATTGTCGGCTTGCGTCATTAACGCAAAGTGATAATTTTCATACCATCCGCTGAGAAGTTGTTGATTGGTAATTGTATTCTCACCCGGTGTTCCTTCAGCGATAATAAAAGTTTCATTCAAGCCACTTCCGCCACGCAACACTTCGTACACTCGCGCTTTCGCAAAACTCACGTTTCGGCGGATGTTTGATTGCAAGCGTGTGTCTGCCAAAACTGCTTCAGTATTAGCGTCAAAGATTGACGCTACATTAATTTTTTTGTAAACCGTTGGTGTTGGCTGTTGAGCCGCGAGGCTGATAGTAAAGAGCATCACCATCGCCAAAGTTGTCAAACTTCCAACAATACCTAAAATTCTGTTCAATAAAAAGCTTCGAAACAGCACGACTGTCCCCTTTGTTTTATGAGCTGTTTAAATCAAATATGCTTGCCTGGTACAAGCATCTCTCGTTTTCGCTTCTCTTATATTTTTCGACTCAAATAGGCGTCAAGCAGGACTTGAATTCTATCCTACGCACTTTTCTTTTACATTACACTGTAAAACATCCATAAATAGTGAAAATCCTCATCGACTTTTCACTATTACGCCTCAATCGAGCAAAAATATCATTTCCAAACCTATTGTAACTATATCCCTTTGCCACTTGTTTTTCCATATTGAAAACCGGTGTGGCATGGAAGAACTGAGCGCCGGTGAGTCTCCATCACCGTGTTTGCTGCACTCGTTGTAAAAATTCCACCCGCTGTTTGGCATCCGACATCATGACCTCGTTCGCAATAGACAACTCGGGCCACATCTCCATTAACACATCGCAAAATATGCCATTTGTTTTACCGACCACCGTTTGCCCCAATGCTCCCATCAGCGGAACATCACCGATCCCACAACTTGGAGACCTCGCCTTAAAGACATAACCTACGATGTCCGCTGCTTGTAATTGCAACACTCGCTGCCGCGCAAAATTGTTCATTTGCTCGGTCCAGTCTTGCCGAGATTCCACTCCCAACAACTTGATCCCATCGCACGATTCTTCAATCTGAATAGCCTCACGAGGAATCGACATGCCAACTTCAACCTCGGGGCAAACCGGCACCCACACCACATCCCCACAATCAACTAACCAACTCTGAAGCTTACTTTCACCGTCGTACCGCACACGCTCACCTAGCAAACAAGAAGAAATTGCTATCCGAAATGGTTCTGTCATCGATTCTTCTCAACTCACAATACAACGTTCACTGTAAATACCTACAACAGTCTACAGCCACATCAAAAATATTTTTACGCAAGCCGTATCCTACCATACGTTTGGTCTTACATTATCTACGCTAGTTGAATCATCGAACCAACTGTGCCAAGATAACAAGTTCTGTCATCATCACCCATGCAAACGATCCCCATGACACCTACTCGCACTGCACTTGTTACAACCATTATTTCATTGCTCTATGCTGTCATCCGCTATAACATTGCCGGAGACATCCCCTGGGGCCAGTTCCCCATCTTCATTGTCAATAAAGCAACAGCCTGTAGCGGAGTCATTCTACTGGGGCTTGCAGGAATCAACAATTCTGTCGAAAATCGCCATCGACTCGGCCTGTTTGCGTCCGCTTGCCTCGGCTTACATTGCTTGTTGTCCTTAATGCTACTGTCACCATCCAATTTTGGTGGTAAATTTTTTCAAGCCACTGACAATACATTTACCGCCATCGGTGGTTTCGCTCTGTTGTGCGGGGCATTAGGCATGCTGGGGCAAGCTGTCCTCTGGCGCCGCTCGATGAACACAGCACCAAATTCCAGCCCGAGTTTAATCAACGGCCTTGGCCGAATCTTATTGCTACTCGCCGCAGCACATGTCTCATTGATCGGATTTCGCACTTGGACCCAATGGTCACAGTGGCCTAGATATCTGCCACCGATCACATTAATCATTTTCATAATCGCAATTGGTTTGGCAGTTGCCAATCATCGCAAAAAACGTTCCACACGGTCACAAGGGCACTAGGTTATGCCGAGTCGCTCACAACAATACGATGCGATTGTAATTGGCGCTGGAGCCGCTGGGCTGATGACGGCTATCAGCGCTGCTGCACAAAGCCGCAACGTGTTGCTGCTCGAAAAAAACTCGAAACCCGGCGCTAAAATCCTCATGTCCGGAGGCACTCGCTGTAACCTAACCCAAAACACCGATATCCAAGGAATCATCTCAGCCTACGGAAAACCTGGACGTTTCTTGCATTCAGCACTAGCGGCGCTGGGACCTGAGCAACTCATCGACTTTTTTAACGATCGCGGGGTCCCCACTAAATGTGAACCTTCAGGTAAAGTCTTCCCGCAATCAGACCGCGCACAGGATGTGTTGCACGCACTACTCGATAGCCTCGACCAGACTCGAATTGATTTGAAATTGAAACATGCCGTAACGAGCATTAAAGCGGACACAGACGGATTTAGTATCGCTACTAACAACGGAACTTTTGCTGCCGCACAAGTAGTTATCACCACCGGCGGTAAATCCTTTCCAGGATGTGGTACAACCGGTGACGGATATCCGTGGTCAACACGTTTCGGTCATCGAATTGTACCTACGCGACCAGCATTAGTGCCACTAGTGGCCTCTACCGACGCTTGGCCCACTCAACTGCAAGGCATCACCTTACCCGACATCGAATTGATAGTCCGTAATTCCACTGGTAAACAACTAGGAGCACAACGAGGCTCAACTCTGTTTACTCACTTTGGCATCTCCGGACCAACCGCGATGAATCTCAGTGGCATTTTCACTGCAGCCCCTAGGATCGAAGAACTACAACTAGAAATAAACTTCCTCCCCGAATCATCATTGATTCAGAAACAGCAACAACTCGCAACAATGTTTCGGCGGACACCCAAGAAACAAGCACTCACCGTTATGTGCCAACTTCTGCCCCAACGAGTAGCCGAAGTACTCCTTGATCAATCGAGCATCGCGCACAGCCAAAAATCGGGAGAAGTATCAAAACAGCAAACATTAATGATAGCCACTTCTTTACATCAGCTTTCAGTCACCATTGATCGGACACTCGGATACAAAAAAGCGGAGGTGACTGCTGGCGGCGTTGCCCTCGACGAAGTCAATTCGTCAACCATGCAAAGCAAGCTTCAATCCGGTCTGTTCTTCGCTGGTGAGATTCTCGATCTTGATGGACCTATCGGCGGTTATAATTTTCAAGCCGCTTTTAGCACAGGATTCCTAGCGGGACTGAACATTTAGGACTACAAAACTCTGCGACTACGCAAACCCCGCTCGCGTATAAAATAATCAAACATGACAATGATGATTGTATTGCCCAAATTTCACATTCGTATAAATTTGTGGTGAAACTGTAAAACTGACAATCTCGGGGACGGTCTTGAGCTAAACCCACTCTATTGGATAGCATAACAATAGATCCTTTGCACAAATTATCATCACACTTTCACTCTTCCGAGATGCAACGTGCCTCAGAAAAAATCTACTCTCCTAATCGCTGGTTTTGCCGTAGTCCATTGCTGTTTATTTGCATGGTTTAGTAGCTATACAGCTGAAGATGCCTTCATCGTTTATCGATACAGCGAAAACCTCATTCATGGTAACGGCCTCGTCTTTAACTCGGGTGAATTCGTCTCCGCTCTTACCTCGCCACTTCATGCTTTGATAGTCAGCGCGCTGTATGGCATTACCAATTCATCCCTGTGGGCCAACCGACTGTTTGTACTTGTCTTGCATTTTTCAGCCACTTGCTACGCGCTACAAGCCGTTAAAGATCTGCAAGGAAAGATTCTATTCGGTTTAATCGTTTGGTGTTCACCATTTGTTATTTTCTGGACCGCCGGTGGATTAGAAACCATCTACCTATCAAGTTTCATCACGATTGCATTTGCCGCGGCTGTCAAATGCCTTAAACATCATACAACCAAACACCAGTGGGTTTTCTCAATCTGTCTCGGCCTCGCGTTTTTGACGCGTTATGATAGCTGTTTAGTTACGCTACCAATTTGGTTTCATGTGACGTTTAAACAATATCAGTACTCCCCCAAAAAATTCGGACTCTCACTCACAACGCTGCTGCTGCCTGGGTTATTGATTGCCTGTAGTTGGCTCGTTTTCAGTTTCAACTATTATCACGACGTATTCCCCACCTCTGTCTACCACAAACCTCTGCAGTGGGACACGCAAAGAGCTGCTGTTAGTTATATGATTCAATTTGGTCTGTTTTGTGGCATCCTACCAATACTCGGCTGGTTTGCTGTCGACCAATTCAGTCGAAACAAATCCAAATTGCTCGCTACTACGATCAACACCGCTAAAACACACCTCGGTGTATTTATCGGGTTATCTATTTTCGGATGCTATGCCAGTGTGACCTGCTTGGCACACATGATGTTTAGCAACCGAATGCTTCTACCCTATCTGCCCGTAACTGCTTTGCTTCTCATTGACTTCTTACCGCGAATTAGCCACAGCAGCACGACTGTTTGGCACGGCAGGCGATTTGGCAGCAAGAGTTGGCCAATCGTTGTCGTGCTAGCAATCACTGTACAAACAACTCTGTTTTATTACATCGATCAAGTTTCAATTAACCCCGGACGTTACGGCGAATACACAAAACTCTCACGACAATCTTACATAACGTTCATGCAGACACTCGATGATCAAGCCACCAAGATTTCCCAACATTGGCGCGACTCAGGAAATTCAAGCCAACCGCAGATTCATGTCTATGCCGCTGGCATATTACCCTACAAATTACCGCAAGCAAAAATTGTCGACTGGGGATTAGTGTCCTACCGAAAAAAAGTGCACGTTGATATGGTGCAAACCGGATTGCTTTATAGTTCTGATTACATAATCACACTTACACCTAGACATCATCGTACGCGTTATCAATTACAACAAGAAGCCGATGCATTGATTGTTGTCGACGAAACCACGATCAACTTTGATGGAAATTCCGAGACACTAGGCGTGTACTTTAATCCAACACCAATAACGTATCGATTACCCAACTACGTCGACGGGTTTGCGCGTAACCGCATCCCACCAAAAATCAATGAATAAGATAATGCCAGTCACTGATCAACAAAAACCATCACCAAATCTATCCCGCTGGTTTGTCATCTGTAGTGTTTTTGCTGCGGTGATGGTAATCGCTGGTTTCATGTTACATCTTCAGTTCTTCCATGATGATGCCTACATCACACTGCGGTATGCTCAGCATTGGTTACGCGGCGACGGGATTGTTTTCAATGCAACTGAACGTGTTGAAGGTTATACAAGTTTTTTTCATCTGGCCCTAATCAGTGGTGCCGCAAAGCTTATCGGCGGAGAAGATTTTCTGCCTCTCATCGCTCAGGGAATCGGAATTGTTGCCTTCGGTGGAATCTGTGCAATCATCGCATTCGTATTCAAACCAGCAACCAACCAGTCGAACTACTCACCGCGAGCTCTTTTATTGTTGCTCGTGCCAACAAACCTCGCGTTAATTGCGTGGTCCCTCGGTGGACTCGAAACAACTCTCTATACGGCGCTGCTGATGCTGCTAACCTATCAATTCAGCAATACACCGGATTCCTCACGTTTAACAACTAAAAAAATATTTTATCTGGGGATTCTCTTGGCGATCATCACCATGACGCGTCCAGAGGCAATACTGTTTGTGGGTATCACGGGTCTATTTTTACTAACGCCACATGGATTCAAGTCGCCGCGGTGGAAATCGTTATCCATTCTTACTCTTAGTTTTCTAGCAATTTGGTTGCCCTACTTCCTCTGGCGTTGGAACTACTACGGCGACCCGTTCCCTAACACCTATTACGTCAAAATGGATACCGATTTAATGACGCGATTGCGCAATGGTTTCCATTACTTACATACTTATTCAAGAATTGCACCGTTTATATTACCGCTAGGAATCATGACCGGGTTGCTAGCGTTGATACAGATTCGATCCAAGAAGCAAGCGCGCCATCACCGGAACCAATCGCTTTTCTATATGCTGTCTATTGCCGGTGTGGGAACGCTCTATGTCTGCTACACCGGTGGCGATCATATGCCTGCGTATCGATTCTTCGTCCCCTTGATCCCAATCTACGGATGGCTACTCGCCCAATCATTGCCGATTATCATCCCCTCGCTCGTTAATCGTCACACTAGGCTGCTGTATGTTAGTTGTATGGGGCTGATTTGTATGCAAACCGTATGTAGCAATCAAAAAATGCGAACTGCTCAACACATCGACCCTGCTGCCAGTGTTGGACGCGACGTCGGCATATGGATTCAGCAGAACCTGCCCGCAGACAGCACCATTGCTTTGAACACCGCGGGGTCAACTCCGTTCTTTGCCCCACAACATCGCTTTATCGACATGCTGGGTCTCAACGATAGGCACATTGCACATCGACAGATAAAGGAGCGACGGACTTGGATGCAACAATTCCCTGGTCATGGCAAAGGAGATGGTCAATATGTACTTAACCGTAAGCCCGATTACATCATTTTGGGACCTGCTCAAGGTTTACCCGGTAATCCTGAATTCGTGGATTCACAAGACGTCGTTTGGTTTCTGTCCGACCTAGAACTAACAGAAAATGACGAATTCCATAAAAACTATCAACTACGAAAAGAAACATTCCGCGGGGCTTCTGGAGTGCTACGAATGTTAATGTATTATCAGCGCAAAGAAGCCAACAATGCTGCACAGGACAACTGATCATCTGCACCTGGCCTGGCTACTTCTGCAGGATTGCATCAAAGACTTTAAATGAAATGTCGCCATTCCAGCGGTGGCCACCTTGAAAATGATCAAAGTGCAGATTGGCTGATACTCCCGCCGCCTTGTACACTCGCTGCAACCTCTGTTTAAATTTCGTATCCCAGCCATTTTTGACAACCAATGCGTCTTCCGAACCCATTTGCCATACACAGGGTCGAGGCGCAATGAGACCTCCGATTTCGCTGTAGTCACCGTATTGCAATAACCCAGGGATTATTTGTGCGCCACAACTATAACGCTGCGACAACCTTTCCTGCATCAAGTTCAACGCCCCACTGACTGCAGCCACTTTGATGCGTTTGTCGACGGCCGTCACGAGCATCGTCATCCGCCCGCCATATGATAATCCTGCACAGCCAATTAATTTTGCATCTACTTCTGAGCGGCTTTGTAAAAAACTGACGGCCCACCGCAAATCGCGTACGTTTTCAGCAATCGGTAGTTTCCCCAGAGCTAGTAAACGAACAAGTGAAACGGCACACGGATCCGAGCTATACTTTTGAGCGTCCACTCGATCACCAAAAGGAATCATGCATGGCACGGCTACAACATATCCGCGGCGAACAAATTGACGACCATAGTCATAGTTTGCTTTTGTAATAGCTGCAGCAACGCCCGGTAAATCATCGCGCCCAGCGACTGTATGATGTCCATACGGTCCGTGCCCATGCACAGCGACAATGGCTGGCTTTGGTTTCAAGTTTCCATTGCTCGGGATTAACAAATACAGCGGCAATGCTGGGGCACCCTCCGCTTTTAGAGTAATTTGGTATCGAATGTGATCATCAAATCGTTTGCCATTCTCAACAACCGTTTCCCACCGTTTTGGCGGTTCGGTCGATCCCAGCAGTTTCTGTAAATTCGCACCGAAACTGGACTGCCACTCTTGCACTTGGGCTTGGGTTTCCCCAGAAAACACCTGTGACAATTCCACGTTCGACAATTGACGACGAATCGTCTGCTGGATCGTCATCGGTTCCACAGCATCAACCGTTTGAACTATTGCTATTAGGCAACCACTGAAACACGCCCCAAATAAAAACCATTTCAAATGACGCATGGTGAGATTCCCTTTCGCCCGATTCAATTTTTTGCAATACCTGTACTAACTGTTGCGCCGTGGTTTACTTGGGATCCAAGTACTTCAACGAAACAAGAAACGCATCCATCTTGGCTACCGTTTTTCTATAAAACTCACCATTGCTCTTCTTGAAATTAAAAAACCCGTGACTCTGGCCTGCATATCCATGTAATTCAACCCGTCCCCAAGCTCCCGCCTTAGCTGCAAACAATTCAGCCGTTTTATAATGCACTATATCATCCGCCTTACCGTGAAAAATAATCGTCGGAGGCGTTTCACGATTCACTTGGTGAAAGGGCGAAAGGTTCATTGGATTAGTATTCATACGATTTGCTAGGTTTTTTATTTTGTCGCCCATCGCATATTCACCTGGAATATCAGCCAAAACTAACGCCGGATTAAACAACACCATCGCGTTTGGTTGTGAACTCACCTTTAAATCCTCTCCTTTTTCTTCCCATCCCGATACAACACCTGTACAGGCAGCAATATGTCCGCCGGCGGATCCCCCAGCGGCGACAATGCGATCCGGATCAACTCCAAGTTTCCCAGCAGACATGCGCAACCAGCGAATCGCACTTTTGGCATCCATGACACAACAATCTGCCGTCGTACCGTGGCGTGTTTTCACGCGATAATCAACCGTCGCGGCAACCATACCTCGCGCTGCCAGATACTTGCAATGCTCTTCAAATTGAGTCGGTGTGCCGCTGTTCCAACCGCCCCCAAAGAAAAACACAACGGCGGCTCGGTTGTCTGATACTTGGTGGCTCTTGGGAAAATAAACGTATGACTTTAGCTCAACATCGCCAACTTTTTTGTAAATCATCACACAAGTTTTGTATTCACCCTCTGCAGCGCTGGCACCGTTCGATATTTGGCAAAGCAATAAACACGACAATACCGCAAGCATCGTTCTCATATCCATGATCCTCAAAAGAAGTTAAAATCATTATCTCGCTGTCCAGCCGCCATCAACGGTCAGCATACTTCCCGTCATGAAACTCGAAGCATCGCTAGCTAAAAATATCGCTGGGCCCTGAATCTCTCGCATCTCGCCCCACCTCGCCAAGGCAACCGCCCCAACAATAAATTTGATCGTTTGTTCATCATCCTTAATGGGAATATTCATCGGAGTCAGAAATGGTCCTGGGCAAATGGCATTGCATGTAATGCCAAACGGAGCCAACTCTAATCCCAAAGCACGAGTCATTTGAACAACGGCGCCTTTGCTTGATGTATAAGGTGTACGATCCGACAAACCAACTAACCCTAACGTACTCGCCAAGTTAATAATCCGACCACTCGCCGCTTTTTTCATATGAGGTATCACCGCTCGAGCGAACAACCATACGCCATTGACGTTGATGTCCATTACTTGCTTGAACTCCTCCAACGACAATTCATCAATCGGGCCGCGAATATTGATTCCAGCATTGTTGATTAAAATATCTATCTTGCCAAATTCTTCTAGGCAAGTATCGACAACACCCTGCACCTGATCTTCCGACGACACATCCGCTTGCAAACCAATTGCTTGTACACCGTAATCGCGGCTAATTTCGGCTGCTGCCGCTTCAACCTCAGCTTGATTGCGACTAACCAGAACTAAATTGGCACCAGCGGATGCTAGACCAGCGGCCATCGCTTTGCCTAAACCCTTTGACCCTCCGGTAACAATCGCCACTCGATTATGCAAGTCAAACTGTTTAATACCCGGTAATACCATTACGACTCCCTCTTGTTGTAAATCAGACTCAACACACTATTCAATGAATTTAATAACGCTAGTTCATAAAAAAACGCAGCGGCACCGACAAAGAGGCCACTGCGATTTTATTACAAACGTCATTACTCAGACTTTTTCTCTTCAGCCGCCTTGTTCGCTGCTGCTTCTTCAGCCGCCTTCTTAGCTGCCGCTTCTGCAGCCGCCTTCTTAGCTGCTGCTTCTGCAGCCGCCTTCTTAGCTGCTGCTTCTTCAGCCGCCTTCTTAGCTGCTGCTTCTGCAGCCGCCTTCTTAGCTGCTGCTTCTTCAGCCGCCTTCTTAGCTGCCGCTTCGGCAGCCGCCTTCTTAGCTTCGGCAGCCTTCATCACTTCTTCTTCCGCTTTGCGTTTTACCTCAGCTGCCGCTTTGACTTTTTCCACGACAAGATCTGGAATGATCTGCAAGTCTGGGCGTTTTTCTTTCAGTTTTGCCACACCATCAATCGTGATCTTGGTTTCCCAAATAAAGACTTTCTTCAAGCCTTTCAATGCAGCAATGTCATCAATCGCAGCATCAGTGACTGCTGTACCATAGATATTCAAATACTCTAAGCCAGACAACGATGCTAAGTGTTTGATCGCCGCATCGGTTACTTTTGTTTTTTCCAAGTGCAATCGTTGTAAACCGCTACAACCTCCAAGGTTTGCGACACCTTGGTCATCAACAGCCGTGCCACGCATATTCAAGGAAACTATAAAATCGAGGTCTTTGACTAATACCAATTGTTCGTTACCTATCTCTTCAATAGATAAGTGGAAGGCAACGTTGAGTCGATTGTCATTTTGAGCAACTTCTAAAACCGCCCCACCAGACTCGCGAATTTTCTCAACTGCAGCTTTATCGGCAGCACTGTACTCAACTGTCACTCCTGCTTCATCTTGTCCAGAAGCACTAGGCACAATCGCTAGCGATAAACAAGCTACGCCAGCAACAAACAACATTTTTGGAACAAATCGCATCAGTATAAACTCCTAGCTAATCACCATACTTGGCATCATTACCAATTTTAATCTCAACTTCTATTGGCATTCTATCATATTGCACGACTCAAGTGGACCGTGTACCACATATCAAAGTGTCCAACCTTTTCGATATTCCTTGTGCACAAACTGTTGAGCATGTGAGGAATTGGTAACCTTTAATTGTTTGGAATTCCAGTGAATTTCTTCGCCTGCCTGAAAAGCCACTGACCCCAGCAACACCGACTCGGTCAGCCCACCTGAATAATGAAAATTACAGGTTGTTTCGCCGCCATCACGAATTGCACCCAACCATTCCGCATGGTGCCCAAGCGAGGCATCAATCCATGGCTCCGGACGTTCAGGTTCAACTTCCTGACCTTCATGAAACACAATATGTTTGCTGTAGCCAGACAGAATCATCCCCTCAGACCCAATAAACAATTGCCCCGACGACCAGGGTTCAATCAACTCGCCGCTCTTATCACGTAGCGTGTTAATAATCTCGGGTCGACGGCCACTGTCATACCAAGTCATATGCACAGCTGGCTTTTTACCTCGGCGGGGATACTGGTAATCCACGATACACCACTCGGGTGTCGTAACCGGATCTGGCGTTGGCCCCGTTGCACGAACGGATACAGGGTTCTGCAGATCTAATGCCCAATGCACTAGATCCATATAGTGACAGCCAAAATCACCTAATGCACCACGACCATAGTCCCAAAAGCTACGCCACTTAAATGGGTGGATGTCGACACTGTAGGGTCGTTCAAGTGCAGGTCCAAGCCACAAATCCCAATTAATGTGGTCTGGCTTGGGTTGTGTGTTGAAACTTGCGCCAGTGTAACTCGCAGCGGACCAAACATGCACTCGTTTTACGGAACCGATAACTCCCCCTTGAACCAATTCCACAACGCGGCGATAATTCGATCCGGCGTGGATTTGAGTCCCCATTTGAGTCACAAGGTTCTTTTCCGCTGCTAAATTTGCAAGTGTTCGGGCTTCAAAAACAGTGTGAGCGAGAGGTTTTTCACAATAGGTGTGCTTACCAAGACGTAAAGCTAATGCGGCAGCAGGAGCGTGTGTATGGTCTGGCGTACCAACTAATACACCATCGATTTTTTCCGCTTCGCGGTCAAGCATTTCTCGGAAATCGATATATTTTTTAGCGTTCGGATAAGGCTGGCAACCTTTCTCTAGTAGTCCAGAGTCAATATCAGCTATGGCGACTATATTTTGTGAAGCACAGCCTTTGATGTTCGCGCCCGCGCGACCGGTGGAACCCACTGCGGCGAGATTCAATCGCTCATTGGGCGATGTGGATGACTGAGCGGCAGAAGTGCTAACGAAATATCCAACTCCGGCTACAGTACCCAAGACGCCGGTTGCCGACGTTGCCAGAAATTGCCGACGATCACTTTTTTTCCGCGATCCATCAGAATTTATAGTTTGAACCGTTTTCATAAATACGACTTTCTTCGCTCAATTATAATTTAACTTGCGTCTTTCAATCTTTATAAACAATCCGCATCCGTTTGCCAGCCATTTACAATATTGTTCTACTCATTGTATGTGATTCCAACACTCGTTGCATCCATTCATTACTTAACTGATTAAAAACTATTCCGACACTCCTGCTAATTTTCACGACACCTTGGTAAAATAGACCACAACAAACCTAGTCCATAATATTTCATCACAGAAAGCAACTTGGTAACCATGAGCGACCTGACCAACAAAACAATCATTATTACTGGTAGCACACAGGGCGTCGGTGAAGCGTGTGCCATTGATGCGGCTAAGAATGGTGCGGCGGCGATCGTCATAACAGGACGCAATCACGAACGGGGAAATGCCGTTTGCAGCGAAATTAAACGCCTTGGTTGCGAATCGATTTTCGTTGCCGCTGAACTCGATGATGTCGATCAATGCCGACAAATCGTAACTGCTTGTGACGAACAATTTGGCCGAGTCGATGGATTGATCAATGCCGCTGCCGACACGAATCGCGGAACCATCGAAGAAACAACTGTTGAATTCTGGGACTACCAGATGAACGTCAATGTCCGTGCACCCTTTGTATTAACTCAAGAATGTGTGCGGATTATGCAGCGCGAAAAGATCGCAGGATCGATTGTTAACATTCTATCGGTTGCCGGTTTCTGTGGTATGGATATCCTCTGTTCTTACAGCACGACCAAAGGCGCCCTGCGCACACTTACGAAAAACAATGCGAACGCACTTCGCCGTCACCGCATTCGGGTTAACGGCATTAATCTTGGCTGGACCGACACTCCCAATGAACAAGTTGTGCAACATGCTCAGGGCAGTCCAGACGATTGGCTGGTCGAAGCTGAGAAGGCTTCACCTTTTGGCCGACTATTAAAACCAGAAGATGTGGGGAGACTAACAAGCTATTTACTTAGTGACGAATCTGGAATATTAACCGGTTCTTGTATTGATTATTCGCAACGCGTGATGGGAGTCTTTCCACCTGAGGACGCCGTGTTACTCTAATCCAACAGACATGGAATTTCATATCCCGCATGACCACTACACCCTCCACTGCCGCACAATTCATTGATACTCATGCGCATCTTGAAAGTGAGCAGTTTGATGGTCGACAGAACCAAGTGATCCAAACTGCACTCGATGCAGGCGTGCAAAAGATGATCGCCATCGGCTGCACTTGGGGCTCGAGTCAGAAAAGCCTGTACCTCGCTAAACAACACGAAAATGTTTTTGCAGCCGTGGGAATCCACCCGAATTATTGCTCCACAGCCACCGCTCGCGATTGGGAACGCATTCTAGCAATGTTGGCTCACCCTGAAGTTGTCGCTTTGGGTGAAACAGGACTCGATCGCTACTGGGACTACACTCCCTTTGAATTGCAACAAGAATATTTTGACCGACACATACGCACTTCTCAAAAAACCGGATTGCCCTTTATTGTGCATATGCGACAGTGCCCGCAGGATATCTTGGAGATGCTTAATGAGGCGCGACAACGTGGGCCGCTGCGCGGCGTCATGCACTCGTTCACCGGGGACACCGCGATGGCAAACAACTGTCTTGACCTCGGCATGTACATCTCTTTTGCCGGAATGGTTACGTTTAAGAAGAACGCCGCATTACGAGAAGTTGCAGCCCTGATCCCAGCGAACCGTATTTTACTTGAAACCGATTGTCCATATTTGTCACCCCACCCCTACCGTAGTAAACGGCCAAACCATCCCGCGATGATCCTTCACACTGCCCAGTGTGTCGCCGACGTCCGTGGTGTTTCACTTGAAGAAATCGGCAGGCAATCAACCCAAAACGCCTGCGAGCTCTTTACGCGACTAGGCGATAACGACGACAGTACCAAAATCGGAGCGGAGGGCGAGCAATCAAATTCGTGCTAATTCGTGGTCAAAACTGACTCCGCGTCCGACGGTTAACGCAGGGGAACCCTCTAGACAGTCGCATGCGGTTCAGACGACAGCAGGTCTTCAAATAGTTCCAAGTGCCCTTGGGCGCTGCCCAAGGCTTCTTCTGCGAGCGCTCGTTCGACAGTATGTTCATCACACGAAGCGACACATTTTTCAATCAACAAAATATCGTCACATTGTGTGCGTACTAAAAGCCGCAATAGATAATCCAACGAAGTGTCATGCAGGCTCGTAAAGGTCAGCGGAAAAGCGCCAGCTTGAACAACTCCACCTTTATCGTACGGTTTTGATCCTCTACCACATCCATGACCGTCGCCAGCGATTCTTGCTCTCCAGCATCAACCCACGGCGAAACGAATGCCATATAGGATGCCAACGACGAACTATGGACGCCTAAAAGTCGGTTCAGAATATCTATGGCACTGTTCATAATGTGTTCTTCTTTACGTTAAGCGATAAACCAAACGACAGCTTGTTGCGCAACATGGGCAACCGATTCCCAACATACAATAAGCAGCACAGTGGGAGCGGTAATTGCGATCACATAGGCTGTTTCAATCTTGCCCACTTCAAGGTTTCCAACAGGCTTAGCAGTGGATGGCTCACCCATGATCATCGTTTTAATAACTGCCAAATAATAAAACAGGCTAATCGCAGTATTGATCCCAGCCACCACTAAGATCACCAATAAATAGTTTTGCGCGGTGGCGGTATAAGCCTCAGTGATCGAAGCAAAAATCGCGAATTTCCCTAAGAAGCCCGCTAGCGGCGGAAGTCCAACGAGACTAAAGAAGATCAGCGCTAAACAAATAACCAATGCGGGTCGTGTTTTGATCATACCCGAATAATCTGAAATCTCTTCGCTACCAATATAGTTTCGCAGGAATGCGATAATCGCAAACGCACCCAGATTCATGAATACGTAGACCACAATGTATTGCAACAACGCACTTGCCGCATTCTCTGCTCCCGCCGAGTCAACGCCTAACAACGCCATGAGCGGACAGATTGCCATGATCATGTAGCCGGCGTGTGCTATGGTCGAATAGGCCAGCATGCGTTTAATATTTGTTTGGCCGTACGCAGCAAGGTTACCAAACGTCGTTGTAATGATAGCAAAGAATGCTACCAACAGACCAATGAAGTTGCGTACGGGTGCTAACTGAGCGTCCTGGGCTGCCTTGCGAGTCATGCGATCGTTAAACTGATCTGACGATTCAACAGCCTCGGCATCTGTGGCATCTTCGAAAACAGCGACTGGTGTCGTTTGCTGCTTGTCGAGCAATTGTACATTGGCCGTGGCTCCATGAGATTCAGCCGCGGTGACAGTTTCCAATGGTACGGACCCCAAACCAACAGCCAAACGCAACAACAGTGCCAACGCGGCTGCTTTCGAAGCAATACTGAGAAATGCGTTTACTTCAGCACAGGCACCGTGAAATACATCAGGTGCCCAAAAATGGAATGGAACGACTGACAACTTGAAGGCCACGCCAGCTGCGATCATAACGGCACTCAAACAAAGAACCGCTTGTTCTGATGCTGACATGTTTGGCAAGATTTCCGCTAACTGCAAAGCAATCGTTGGTAAATGCGCTGAACTAGTTAAACCCGATAATAACGAAATGCCATAGAGCATAATTCCTGCGGCACCAGCACCATAAATGGCATACTTGAGGCCCGCTTCACTACCACGGCGGCGACCCTTCATCAAAGCAGCCAATACATAAGATGGTACACTGGTCATTTCAATGGCCAGGAATACAACCAAAAGATGATTCGCTGAAACCATCAAGCACATTCCTAGGGTCGCACCGAAAATGAGTGAATAAATATCCGCTCCATCTTCGCGATCAGGAATGCCGGAAATTTTGGTGAAGATCAAAAACATCACCAAGAAACCCATCAAGATCGTCCGCATCGCAACTGTCAATCCATCATGAACCAACAGTCCGGTAAATAGTTCGCTGCCAATTAATTCTGCTGACCCAAGTTCCCAAGGGCGACTTGAGATTAACCCAGCAATCGCTCCAACCAAAGCAACCCAAAACAGATCGATACGACGAGAAATCAGCCGCACCAATAAAAAGAGTGAGATAAACAGACTCAAACAAATCTCTGGCATAAACAGCAGGATGCTGTTCTCCGAGTCTGCGGTTAAGTCTGTGATAAGAGATTGAAAATTCATAACTTGCTTTATTAGGTTATTGTGATCTTTTGACCGTCAAATAGTCGCATTCGTTTTCCGTGTTATTACTGTTGTTCGTTTACGCTGACAACTAAAGCAGCTTCATTACGAATCATTAAACTGAGCGATTGCGCAACATCCGTCAATGTAACATCTGCTGACGATGCCGTGCCAACCGGTTCCGCTGGATGATCCACTGCTTCTACCTCAGTCGCAGCGTCTTGTTCAACACTCGCTTCATATCGGACACGCCATTCGTTTAATGATTCAACTTGGGCCTCGACAGTATCGTCCATGTAACGAATCACTAGATTTGGAAAAACACCAAAGAGGATTGCCAACGACAATAGAATCGCACCGATGGAGAATTCTCGATTGTTGATCGGGCGTATTTCTTCCGCATGAGGACCTTTATATTCGGGGCCAAGGTAAACACGTTGGATAGCCCACAGGATATAAGCAGCTGTGAGAATCACTACACTTGCGGACAAAATTGCCAACAACGGACTGAATTTCCAAACGCTTAACACAACTAGAACTTCGCCAATAAAGCCACAAAGTCCAGGTAGGCCTAAGCCGGCAAAGAACAAGCCCATGGCCAGCGCAGTGTACCTTGGCATCAGCCCATAGAGCCCGCCGAACTCGTCGAGATTTCGATGGTGCACTCGGTCGTAAATAATTCCAACCATAAAGAACATGCCGGCTGACGAAATGCCGTGACCAATCATTTGGAACAAAGCACCGTTGATACCCATTTTCCAATAATCACCATCGCCCATGATCGTCCAGACGCCAAATCCTAGAACGACGTATCCCATATGGCTAACCGAACTGTAGGCCACCATTCGTTTGAAGTCTTTTTGAGCTAGTGCTGCAAACGCACCATAAATCATACTGGCCACACCTAATCCACATACCAAATATGCAAGTTCTAGGCCACCAACCGGGCAGATCGGATAGCAGATCCGAATGATCCCGTAACCACCCATTTTCAGCAACACACCAGCTAGTATCATCGAAATCGGAGTCGGAGCTTCCACGTGTGCATCCGGTAACCATGTGTGTACCGGTATCGATGGTACTTTGACTAAGAAGCCAATAAATAGTAACAAGAAGCACCACCATTGAACGGTGGGACTAAAGCAATCCGTATTTTGGCCAATTTCAGCCAATGCTAATAAATTAAACGTGTGAATGGGTGCATGGTTTCCATCACTGTCTGCCTGAATCACTTTGACCTCAGACGCCACACTCTCATTTAAATTTAGAGCCGCTAGCGTATCTGCGTCCAATTTTGTTAGGTCACTTGCAAAGTACAGTACAAGAATTGCAATGAGCATCAACACACTCCCAAGCAATGTATAGAGGAAGAACTTGATTGCGGCGTATTCTCGCCGTGGCCCACCCCAAATGCCAATCAAGAAATACATTGGCAGCAGCATGACTTCCCAAAAAACGTAAAACAGGAAGAAATCAAGCGCCAAGAAAACACCAAGCATTCCGGTTTCTAGTAGTAGGAACAAAATGCAATAGGCTTTCAAGTGCTTTTTGATCGACCAACTTGCACCGACTGCCAGGGCACTGATTCCCGTCGTAAGCATGATCAGCGGAAAGCTAATGCCATCAAGGCCCATTGCAAAATGGATATCGAATGCGGGAATCCAATCCACGCTAAACGCCTTTTGCATGTTTGCCGTATCCGAATGGAACCGAGCGTCACCGCTTAACAAAAACACAAATACCGTAACGGCAAACGTGATTAAGGTGATTGCCAAGGTCGCCATCAACAATAGATTCTTGTTCTCCGCTTCGTTAACACCTTCTTCGTCCTTACGACTCGGAAAGAAAGCTAAAGCTAGGGCGCCAATTGTTGGCAAAAAGACAATGAGGGTAATGCTGTTAAAAAAGTCCATAGTTTATCTCTCGTGTATCTTCGAAACTCTTCGAAGCTCTTTGTTTATTTCCCGTACGTGGTGGGAAAGTGTTTTTCAAATGAAATAAAAGGTCAATAAAATTGCAAGTAAGTGTTTTGAAATGTTGGCTGACTAATGCCCGGCAATGGAAACAGGGTCCCACATGAAACTAACAAGGATGAATACTGTAATCGCCGCAATGACAATGAACAGCACGTATTGTCGCAAACTCCCAGTTTGTACCCGACGTAGCGAAACGCCAGTTTGGTAAATCCAGCGAGCCATCAAGTTAACGGATCCATCCACAATAATTTGATCCGCCAGTCGCTCCCAAAATCTCGCTACAGCTTTCGTTGCCCGCGCGCAAAAGTGAATAATGGAGTCCAAAATATTCTGATCAAACCAACTGATCCAGCTGCCCAACATTTGGGACGGCTTCACAAAAATCACTTCGTACAATTCATCAAACCACCATTTATTGAGCAGGAAGTTATGAATCGGCTTGAACTTAGCAGCCATCTCTGCAGCTGCCAGTCCTCGTGATCCAGGCAAAACATACATAAACGCCGCTAGCAAAATACCAATGATTCCAGTCATTGTTGCTAACAATGTCACGGGCGTCTTAATGGAATCCATATGGCTTAAGTGTTCATCCGGTATAACGATCGCCAATGCAGAACCGTTTAACGTTGTGCCGCTAATAGTCGCTGGTCGTGAGGCTTCAAGTAACGTGCTCAAGTCAAATCCCTTTTGCAATGGATTTGGCCAGGCGACAGCAATGGCAAACACAGCCAAGATTACCAATGGGTATACCATGTTGGGGTATTCGTGAGCGTGTGAGTATCGTTCTTCATTACGCGGTTTTCCGGCAAACGTCATAAACCACATGCGGAACATGTAAAAAGCAGTAATCGCTGCACTCGCAGTCGCCACCCAGAAGAATATACCGCCGAAGGCAAAGCCATTTTGTTGTCCCCAACTAAAGGCTTGCTCCAGAATCGAGTCTTTCGAGTAATAGCCGCTGGTGCCAATTACAAACGGAATCCCCGCACCGGCAATTGCTAAACAGGCAACAAACATTGTGTATGCCGTTACAGGAATCTTCTTACGAAGACCACCCATTTCGCGCATATCGTTAGTATGTACGGCATGAATTACCGAACCAGAACCCATGAATAATAAACTCTTGAAAAACGCATGAGTGAATAAGTGCAATAGTCCGGCCACCCAACCACCTGCGCCTAAGGCCATAATCATATAGCCAAGTTGTGAAATAGTTGAATAAGCAAGTACTTTCTTGATGTCATTTGCTGTAATGGCTATTGTTGCCCCAATAAACAAAGTGATCGTTCCAATAATGGCGATGACCAACAAGGCCTCGGGGACGAACATGGGATAGAACCGGCCAACCAAGAACACACCAGCAGCAACCATCGTCGCTGAATGGACCAAAGCGGAAACGGGGGTGGGACCTTCCATTGCATCTGGCAGCCAAACATGTAAAGGGAACTGGGCACTCTTACCAATACAGCCACAGAAGATACCTAGACCACCGATAATCATCAGCCAATAACCCAGCGGAGATTCTCCTTTTTCAGCCCGCTCATGTTGTAAATCAGCAATCGCTTGCTCCGTGCTGACTCCATGCTCGGTTTTGTGATCCTTGATTTCTTGTTCGTAAAATGCGGTAACAAGTTTCGCTGGCACAACCGCGGGCACGCTAGCGCTATCAACACCTTCGTGCGCTGCAACGTAGTGGACTGTGGCTGCCTCCATTTGACTGAACAAGCCGCTTTCGTCGCCGTCATCACCGTAGTTAAACGTCCCGAAGCCAGTCCAGAAAATCATCAGTCCAATGATCATCCCAAAGTCACCGATGCGGTTAACAATAAAGGCTTTGTTCGCTGCGGTTGAAGCACTTTTACGTTCAACATAAAAACCAATCAGAAAATAAGAACAAATCCCAACTAATTCCCAGAACACAAAGGTCATTGCTACGTTTCCAGCAAGAACCAATCCCAGCATGCTGAAACAGAACAACGATAATGCTTGGAAGAATCGAGGGTATCGTCCCGTACGGTGGCAATGACTACCATCTTCCATACTGACTTCGTGGTCCACGAACATGAAGTCGTCTTCTGGACCATCCGTATCGCCATGCTCATCATGCGAATCATGATCATCGTGCGAGTCGTGGTCATCGTGACTACCTGCACCAAATCGGTAGAAGAAGGCCAGGAAACGATTTTTTGTGCAATCAACCGCAGCGCCGCGTTTCGATGATGGTAGTTCGTCATCCATATACTTGTACGCGTAAAGATGAATCAACGATGCAATTAACGTGACCATACAGAACATGGCTAACGTCAATGAATCAATGTAGTACCCGATAGTCAGAGTCAGCGAGCCGAATTTGCCGAGCGTATAATAAACACCGGACATCGGTTCGAACTGCGGACCTTGATGAGAATCGCCGGCGGGTTGAGCATGAGATTCTTCTGTTGCGCCCGTTTCAGGCGATACCTCTGACGAGTCTTCATGGGCAACAAATTGTTCGTTACGGTTACTTGTCGTCGAGTTTAGGGTTGTGGAATCATGGTCGTGGTCGGTTTCATCATGCCCTTGATGCTCGTCGTGTCCAGCTGCACCATGCTCTTCATGCTCTTCATGCTCTGCATGCTCTGCATGACCGCCAAAGCCTGTGTTGAGGTGCTTTAAATGTTCCGCGTTGGATTCTTTCAGCTCAGCCAAAACCTGAATATTTGATTTTCCACTAGGATTTTCGCCCTGCAACCAGACTGCAAGCGAAATAAATGACAGCACTGCCGAGGTGACGATTGCACCCATTGAAATACAGGCCGCCACACGACTGAGGTTTTTTTTGCGTAACGCATGACCAGCCAAGAGGTTCACAAAGAACGCTCCCAGCGGAAGCAAAACCGCTACACCCAATAGTATTGAAATTGTATTTTCCATCAGCCTTTTAACTCATTCGCACGGTCGATATCAATCGTGCTGTGGTTGTTATAAAAATTCAATGCGATTGCCAATGCCACCGCCGCTTCCGCAGCCGCCAAAACGATGACAAACAAAGCGATTAATTGGCCATCGAGCCCCAGTGTGTCACCTTCGCTGCGTAACAATCGACTTCCAAAAGCGATGAAATTGATATTGGCTCCGTTCAGTACCAACTCAACTCCCATCAACACACCCAATAAATTTCTTTTCGTCGCCATACATACGGCACCGAGGACAAAAAGTATTGCCCCGACTGCTAAGTACCATGAAACACTAACTGTTGCAAAAAGTAACATCTATATAATTCCAATCATTTTAAGCTGCTAAAAGCCTAATCCTCGTCTGGGTTTTCCGTGTTGTTGTCATTGGTATCAAGTGGATTTTTTGCCTGCTTATCTTTTCGCAGGACAACATATTTTTCCTCTTCAAGAACTTCGTCTTCCTCTTCCATCTTGAAAACTGACAGTCGAGCGCGACTACTACGCAAACCGGTTGCGTGTGATAGTTTTTTCGTACGCGCCATATAGGCTGCTCCGATGAGCACGACGAGCAAGTGAACCGAGATAATAATAAACGGCATCAAATACCCTGATTTACCCTGGTTTAATTTATCGTTGGTGTCATCCAATTTATCAACTCGTACACCGGTGAGCGCCAGACCCAATGGGGTCGCCGCTTTGGTATCTACAACATGAGCATCTGTCGGATCTTGTGGCGACCGCCAATCTTCTGAACCGAATGCGGCAAACAACAATACCATTAGCAGGGAACCGCCTACGACAGTCGCTAAAATCCAATCATGTGTGTGCGTCTTCATATTTACGAAATCTTTTTGGGCTGTTAGCATCACACCAAAAATCAACAGCACCATGGTGCCGCCCACATAAATCATCAACTGCATGGCACCGACAAATTCAGCACCCGCCAAAAAGAACAATCCTGCGGTCGATCCTAATGACAGCACCAAATAAAATGCCATGCGAACGATGTTTTGCGAAATCAAAACACCGCAGCCAAAACCGACGGCTGAACCAGCGAAGATGATGAAGAAAAATTGGTGCCAATAGGCCCAAGCGACAGCCATTAATTCCATTACTGTTTCCCTCCATTAACTTCCAAATCTCCTTGAGAAACTGCCACCGTTGTAACGATCGCCTCGGCGGGAACAGCCTGTTGGGCATGTATGTCATTTTCTGCAGGTTTCGTCTGCCGCTGGGTCTTTAAGTAGTCCTGTGACCATTTCTCATGATATTCATATCTTGACTTTTTATCGAGATTATTTGGTGTGGGTAAATCTAAGACTTCCCAACCAACCGCGCCAATAAAACAGAAGGCGGCAATCGGCACACAATATTTCAAACACATCGACATCACTTGGTCAATTCGCAAACGCGGGAATGTCCACCGAATCCAAATCATCACGGTCACACCAATGATGCCCTTAAAGATAAAGTTAGCGACACCAATAACGCCAACAGTAATCGCACCGAGCGAAGGTAGATTTGCGCCAATACTTCCGTCCACGCCCACTAGATTTGCTAGCCAGTCGCCGACCGGGATCGGACCGTTAGACCCGCCAAAGAACAAAATAACAGCTAATCCACTCACAAGGAACATCGAACCATATTCCGCCATAAAGAATAGACTCCACCGCAAACCTGAATATTCAGTGTGGAATCCAGCGACAAGTTCACTTTCTGCTTCAGCCAAGTCAAACGGAGCTCGATTCACACTCGCGGTGGCACAAGTGAAATAGACAATCGCAATCACAAAGGTGAAGGGGTCGTTAAACACCAGCCAATTTGTAATAAATCCTTCTTGCATATTTCCAATCGTCGTCAAATTCATCGTGCCACAAAGGAAAACGGGCACGACCACACACATCCCTAGTGGAACTTCATAGGAAACAACTTGAGCCGCCTCGCGCATCGCCCCAAACAACGACCACTTCGATCCTGAACCGTACCCCGCAAGAATTACGCCGAAAACTTCCAATCCCAACACGGCTAACACAAAAAAGACCGCTGTATTTACATGATTTGCAACAACTCCGTCGGCAAACGGTAGTGCGATAAAAGCTGAAAAGCTAGCGGCGAAAGCTACATAAGGGGCAATCTTAAACAAGAAGCGATCAGCGACATCCGGCGTAAAGTCTTCTTTGGCAATCAGCTTGATTCCATCTGCCAATGTTTGTAACCAACCGAACTTACCACCAACTCGAGTTGGCCCTAAGCGATCTTGGATACGACCAGCCACTTTTCGTTCAAGCCAAATAAATCCCATCGCTCCCACAGCGACGACATGTATGACGAGAATACAAGCTATCAGCGCAGCGACAACATACCCCAGCCACGACCAGGAACCATCACCAAAAATGTATTCATTAAAGAACTCTGCCATGTTGTCGGCCTTTGTTCCACTTACTGTTAAAACTACTAATTTTTAAATCAACTACCTGTCAATTTCACCCATGACAACGTCTAAACTTCCTACAACTGCTGGCACATCGGCAAGCAACACGCCTCGGCAAAGTGGAGCTGTTACATAAAGGTTGCTAAAACAACTACTACGCGCTCGTACTCGCCAAGGATTCGACTGACCATCGCTGACCACATAAAAACCCATCTGCCCACGTGGAGCTTCCGTTTCCAGATAAGCTTCGCCTACCGGCAATTTCTGAGTCAACTTGATTGGCTCGCCATGTGAACCGGAGCAAGCGTCATATTTCACAATGGACTGTTCGATCAAACGGACTGACTGCACAACTTCCAGCATCCGAACATAGAATCGATGCCAGCAATCTCCTAAGATTGTGTCCGCCGGTACATCTGGATACTCTAATCCGTCTTGGTACACTTCCTGGTGTGAATCAGGGTATTTTCCAGTTTCGGAATCTGCACAAATCACATCAAATTCGTACCCATCATATAGTTCGGTATACCGTTCTTCACCGTGGAACCGCAAATCGTGATACACACCACTGCCTCGCAGCACAGGACCCGTACAACCATAGTCGATGGCCATCCGCGGTGACAATACGCCAATGCCTGCTGTGCGAGCAATAAAAATGGCGTTGGTGGTTAAGAGCGTGTGGAATTCAGGGATGATTTTTTTGAACTGATTGATAAAGTCGCTACATTCTGCTGTCCAACCAACAGGCAAATCAGCAGTCGCTCCACCCGGTGCAATGTAACTGTAGGTCAAACGCGCACCACATGCTTTTTCAAACAAGTCCAAAATTCTTTCGCGTTCTCGGAAAGCATAAAGAAACGGACTAAATGCGCCTAAGTCTAAACCGTAAGTCCCCATCGCAACCAAGTGACTGGCAACACGATTCATCTCACAAATCAACACTCGTAAGTGCCGACCCTTTTCCGGAACGTCGTGGTCAAGCAATTTCTCAATAGTTAAAGCCCAACCCAGATTCATATTCATCGCAGCGAGGTAATCCATGCGATCCGTATAGGGCACGAACTGTCGAGCGGTTAAGTTTTCACCTATTTTTTCAGCACAGCGATGCAGATAACCAATATGCGGTTCAAGATCCGATACGATTTCACCGTCAGTGCGCAATGCCAAACGCAACACACCGTGAGTACTCGGATGTTGTGGTCCCATATTAATGAGCATTTCGTCCGTACGAACGTCAAACTCAATTACGCGTGGATCATCAATATTTGTTGCTGACATGTTTCTTCGTTTTTTCTCTTAACGTTTGTGGCTCTCGAACTAACGGACGGATTATCGACAACCCCATCCCTACCGGCCTCGTATCCCGTGGTACTCCAAAGGCATTTCATAATCTCTACGCAGCGGGTAGCCTTCCCAGTCGTCGGGACACAAAATCCGTTTTAACTCCGGATGCCCAATAAAATTTACTCCCGATAAATCATAAACTTCTCGCTCGTGCCAGACGGCCGTTGTCCAAACACCTGCCACCGAAGGAATCTCTGGCAACTGCTGTGTCGCTTCATCTTTCCAGCGAGGAATTTTGACTTTGATGACCAGCGTAAGTTTGGTAGCAATGCTACTTAAGTGGTAAACCAACTCAATATGTGGCGCCCAATCGACTTTTTCCGCTTTCTTAGCATCCGTGTGCAAGTAGTCGATCGCTGTAATACAGTTACACATATCAAAATGATAATCTTCAACATCGCGCAAGAATGAACAAACTCCAATCAACGCTGACGCAGTGACTTCGACCCATGCATCAATGGCATCGAATTCCACGGCGACGATTCCGGATCCAAACTTGTCTTTCAGTTGTGTTACTAATGCTATTTCGCTCATCGTTTTACCCTATGACGTCTCCTCTGATTCCAATTGTGGAGCACGAGTCCGTTTTCGTTCATCGATTGCAGATTTTACCCAATCTAAATCACCTCGCCGCCAGACATAGGCAAAGCCCAACATCAAAACGGCGAAAAAGATACCAATATCAACTAATGTAATCCAAGCGAGAGTTTTACTCGCTGTAGCAATGGCTTCGTTACTAGCCACTACATTAGAAAGATCACGAACTCCCAATTCAGTAAAAAGGCTCTTCGCGTTGTCTGTCAATTGCCCCGCTTGAACTGCTTGGTTAGACGACGCCATTTCAGCTAAATGCTCTGACTTACCAAACACAGTTGCCCACGGAAAGAAGAAAGCAACTTCCACATCAAAAATAATGAAGAGTAAAGCGACAATATAAAACCGTAGGTCGAACTGAATATAGCTCGATCCAATAGCTGGCTCGCCGCACTCATAAATCTCTCCCTTTTCTGGGTGAGGGTTTGAGGGACGCACGAAAAACCCAACCAACAGATTGACAAAAACAAATGCCAACCCAAAACCGATAAACAATGTTAGATAACCAACAATGTTAACGGCGGACTGAATTCCTTCTGTTGCAAATAATAACATGCGTGTCATAACCCTATCGGGTGCAAAAATATCTAATCTAATATTGAGGCTAACTTGGTGTATCCACGACCGGATTTTCTACAACATCTGTCAAACTCTGGCGACCAGAGAAGCCCGTGTCCAGTTCATGCCAGTGCTCAACACGATCCTCGCCCAACTTCCAGCACAGAAAAACCACTCGTTCATCTCGCTGAGATGGAAAATCAACTAAATCGATCGCTCCACTCGGTCCCGTCTTAGGTTCCGCTCCTAAGTCACGCAACTCATCAATCAACTCGTTTAATCGATTTTTTTGGCGTTCCAACTCGTTCTGTTCGTGTATCAACTCTTCTGAATACAAACCGTCTTCTGTTGATAATTCACGACCAGCGCTGACCGAATCAAAATGGCGTTGTCGTTGAAAAACACGTGAGCTCAGCTCGGCCAAGTCTGAGGTAATAGCGCGCACCAACGGTAGCGATGCATTCGCTTCTTCGACTGTGAACAATTTCATGGTTTGGTTAACCGTCATGGGATTGGTTATCTACTATCCTTCTTCATTGGGACCACTATGAACGGGAGAAACAATTACTTTGGACTGAGCGATAGCTGCTGGATTCAATGTCGCTCGCCCCCAACTGATATCCACCGGTAATTTCGAATAGTCAACGATACAGCCATCGCGACTGTAGCAACTCAAGTCATGTGATGCGCCCATGAAGATACAATCCACCGGACAGGGATCCACACATAATGCACAAAACATGCACTTGGAGTAATCAATCGAAAACCCGGTGACCTTGAAGCCTTTTCCGACACTTACTTTTTCTTTTCCAATGTAGATGCAATCAACGGGACAGGCCTTGGCACAACCGTCGCAGGCAATGCAGGTGGTAAGATCAAAACGATGAAACCCACGGTACCGTTCAGCCACTGGCACAGGCTTTTCGGGATATTCAAACTCTTCGGTAAACGTTCGTCGCTCTGGATCGTAAGTCTTGATCCAATATGAGAGCGTAATCTTCATCCCTTGGAGAGTCGTTTTTACAACGCGCGCAATGTTTCCAAACCAAGTTTTGAATGATCGAGCAGAATTTAATTCTTGCTGATGAGCTACCATCGCTCTTGTGAATCCTTGTTGTAGATTTCAACCCTACAGGCGCAACCAAACTGACTGCAAAAAACACCTATAAGACTGCAAGAATAACTATAGATGCGACTCAAGAACACCCCCAACTATGCGAAATTCTACGAAAGATATCCCGTTTTTGTTTGTGAAGACACTGCCACCATGACACCAGGCAAAATCCTATACATTTTTAGACTGCAAGCAAATATCAGCAACGTTGCTTCATCACCGAAAGTGTCCAACACCAATCGCTAATTACTGTTACTGAGAATTCAATTTGAAACGTTTACAGCGGTTATACCACTGAAATAGCATAAAAAGTCACCTTTCCGCGTGTGAAATCCAAGCATTTGTTGACTGAGGCTGTACACATCGTAAAGTGAACATACGTACGGAAGTACTTTTGCGCTTTAATCCTTTGTTTTCAAAGGATTTTTGAAGCGCTTAGCACCACTGTTCAATGTAAAATAACAATGGTGGACGTTCTGCTGGCGGATCCAGTCACGAGCGACGCAGATTATCCAACCCACGGATCTGCGATTTTAACCAAAGGAATGAACCATGTTAGTTTTGTCACGAAAAAAAAACGAAAGCATTGTTATCAACAATGATATTACGATTGTTGTTGTTGATATTCGTGGCGACAAGGTACGTTTAGGCGTCGAAGCGCCTAAAGAAATACCTGTCCACCGACGCGAAGTCTACGACGCGATTCAAAAGAACGAACAATCGGCAAAAAAAGACACTCAGCCTTCAAACGACTAAAACTCTCGCTTGCCTCATCCACCGAGTTCTGTTTATGACTGGGCCCAATTCTCACATTCGTGTGAATTCATGGCCCAAGTTTACCCGTTGCGTTAACACAGGCGACCTACGCCTCTGCTAGAACTATCCACCAGTTTTTATTGGCACAAAGATACTTTCTTAAAAATAAAGTATCAACTGGGCAAACCCTACTTGACGATAGAGGTAATCAATTATCTTATATTAGGCATTGGTGCGGTCATGACATTTGTTGTATTGTCGCACCACCAACTGGCCCCTTCGTCTAGTGGCCTAGGACTCCGGCTTTTCACGCCGGCAACAGGGGTTCGAGTCCCCTAGGGGTCATTAAGCCACAGGT
>LWDU01044391.1_pt1 | contig 56256 bp, 61 predicted proteins | sample 727161 | NCBI WGS metagenome assembly LWDU01 (sample SAMN04566230, study PRJNA314399) | hydrothermal vent metagenome | isolation source: deep sea hydrothermal plume seawater | place: Mexico: Gulf of California, Guaymas Basin | collected 2004-07-11
GACATTCCCTTATGGGGTTGATCCAAAAGATGACAATATTAGACTGGCTCCTACAGCTTGTAGCATTGAGGAACTGGAACAGGCGATGGAGATCTTTGTTTGTTGCGTGGCTTTAGCTACTCTAAGAAGAAGCTCTTAATTTTTACTGTTTTCTCGAAGTTCGTAAGAAGCCCCGTCAAACCCTCCAAAAAAAACCGGTACATCTGGGTGTTCAACTGGAATATTGCTATCGTCAATCAGTAAGTTCTGTTGAGAAACATACGCAGAATAGAAAACCTGATCGTTTTCAGCAAACACGTGATAAAAAGGTTGTTCCTTTTTTGGCCTGATCGACATAGGAATAGACTCATACCACTCTTCAGTATTATTGAATTCAGGATCAACGTCATAAATAACCCCTCTGAAATCAAGGTACTTATGTTTAACAACCTGACCTAGAGCGTATTGGGTTTCAACCGTTTTTTTCATAATAATAAATCATTTAAATTTATAGATTGGTCTTTAATAACATCAGAACTTATTTTAACTTTATTTGCAACTAGCTTTCTACTGATAAGAAACTCTTTTGGTGAATTAACGGCATTTACTGCAATAAGTTTAGAGTTTCTCAAGTAAAATAGAAGGAAATTCTGTTCTGATTCAGATCCCCTGAGGATTACTTCATCGTGTTCTCCTGAGATCCCAACTAATTGCAATTTATGATCATATTGGTCGGACCAAAACCAAGGTATCTGATTGTAGGGATTTTTGTTACCCATAATAGAATTTGCAACGGTCTTAGATTGCTGTAAGGCATTATGTACTGATTCAAGTCTTAGTCTTGTACCCAAGCTTTCATTGGGGTGGTTGGTACAATCACCACAAGCATAGACATTTTTATCAGAAGTTTCTCCAAACTCATTCACCATTATTCCGTTATCACATTTCAATCCTGCTTTAGAAGCAATTTCTTGATTAGGCAACACTCCAGCACCTACTACTACTATGTCAGCTTCTAGCCCAAGTCCGTCAGAGCATAGAACTTTATCGACAGAATTTTTACCTTGAAACTCTTTAAGCCCATTGTCCAAATATATTTTTACTCCATGGTTTTCATGGAGCTTGTGATAGTAAGAAGAAATAATGGGATCAACAGTTCTACTCATCACCCGATTAGCCATCTCAATGATAGATACTTCTATTCCAAGATTTGCAGCTACAGAAGCAACTTCTAAGCCAATGTAGCCAGCACCAACGACAACCATTTTTTTGCTTCTTTTTAAACGTTGCTTGAGGGCTTTTGCGTCATTTAGATCCCTAAGATAATAAATCCCTGCTTTATCAGAACCTGGCACTTCAAGTTTTCTTACTCTACTTCCTGTAGCCAGTATGAGCTTGTCATAATTTATTTTTCTCCCATCATAAAAATTTATTTCTCTTTTATTTATATGGATGGATTCTGCTGGTTCACCTAGAATTAAATCTATATTATTATTTTCATAAAATTCTAATTTCTTTAATACGACGCGCTCGGTCTTATATTCATCCAATAAAAATTCCTTTGATAGAGGAGGTCTTTGATAGGGAAGGTGTGGTTCTTCTCCAATGATTTTGATTGAACCTTGAAATTCTTGTCTTCTTAAAGATACAGCAAATTGGACTGCAGCTTGGCCAGATCCAATTACAACAATTTTATTCATATTAGAAAATACTCGATAAATATTGAAAATAGAAATAAAGTCTACATGTTATTTTAATTAAGGGAGAGATAAAATGATAGGAATTGTAGCTACGTTAAAAATTAAAGAAGATTCTGGAGCTGAGTTTGAAGCTGTAGCAAGTCAGCTTGTAGAGAAAGTAAATGCCAATGAAGATGGTGTTGTCTACTATGACTTATATAAAGAAAATGAAACAACATATGTTTTCTTGGAAAGGTATAAAGATAAAGAGGCACAAGAAGCTCATGGAAAGACAGATTATTTTAGAGCCCTAGGTGCCCAAATGGGTCCTTTCATGGCAGGGGCGCCTGAGATAAAGGTTCTTGCTTCTGTTTAAATATTAAGCCAGGTGAGGTTTAGACAGATATTCTCTAGATCTCATCTCTTCCAAGCGACTGATTGTTCTTCTAAAAGGATCCTCCATTTTTCCTCCAGAGTACAGGTCTTTAGGTAGAGCCTCTGAAGAGAGTATTAGGTTTACATTTCTTTCGTAACATTCGTCCACGAGAGCTATAAATCTTCTGGTGCTATTATCACTATTAGAATCTAGTACAGGAATTCCAGATACAAAAATAGTATGAAATTCTACACAAAGTTCTATGTAGTCTTTTACACTCCTAAATCCTTCACATAATTCTATAAATGAGAACCAAATAAGACCCTTTGAAAGTCTAACGGTTTCAATTTTTCTACCCAAGACTTCTACGCTTCTACCTTCTTCATATAAGTTTTGAGTTAAATTATTAAAGATCTTTAGCATTTTTTCATTGCCGTTATCATTTCTTGAAATAATGTAGATTTCCTGTTGTTCAAGAGCCCTTAGTCTGTAATCTTGAGTAGAGTCCAGTTCGTATACCTGGCAATTTTTATTTATAGCCTCAATTGCAGGGAAAAACCTATCCCTGTGGAGACCGTTCGTATATAAATTATCAGGCAAGGTGTTTGAAGTTGCTATTAATGTGACAGGTAGTTTGAATAGTTTTCTCATGAATCTTGCTAAAAGCATTGCATCACCTATATCTTCTACAAAGAATTCATCAAAACACAGTACTTCTGTATCTTTTGCTAGATTAACAGCTGCTAATTGGATTGGATTAACTTGACCGGATAGGTCGTCTAAGTCTTGATGCAGTTTTTGCATGAATCTGTGGAAATGAAGTCTTTTCTTTTTTTTGATGTCTAGGCTTTCAAAGAAAATATCCATAAGTGCAGTTTTACCCCTTCCCACTTCCCCTTTGATATAAAGGCCTTTAATGTGCTCTTTGTAGAACCATTTAGTAGATCTTCTTAGAATTTCTTTTTGTAAAACATCCATACGTCGGAGCAAAGACAACTGTTCGACATCATGTAGAAGCTCGTCTTTTGCAACCTTTGATAGGTAAATCTCAGAAGGCTTCAATTCTTATTTGGTTTGTTTATGAAAAGTCGGGGTTGTGTGTGAAGTTAAATATTTCTTCATCCGCAGGAGACCATGATCTTGCTGTTGAGCTCCAGAAATTAGATTCAACTTTTACCCAAGAAGAATCATGAAGACTTCCAAGCTTGATAAATCTAATACCAGGATTTTCCTCAACAAAACTTACTAAAGGTGAGCCACAATTGTTACAAAAACCTCTAGTTATATGTGACCCTGCACTTCCAGTGACAGTATAAAGTTTTAGTTCTCCTGAAATTTTTAATTCATCTTTTGGAATCAGTAGTATCGTTGCTTTTCCACTGCCGGTGGATTTTTGGCAATCCTTACAATGGCAGTGATGCGCTGTTAGGGAAGATGATTTATTAAATTCATAGTTTATATTGCCGCATAAACAGCCTCCTTCTTGTATTTCATCAGTCATGTTTTTCCTTTTTATTAATTTTAGGTTTTTTGAGTATTATTTTTGGTGTTCTTTCAAGATAAGAAGTGTAATCAAGATCAGAGCCCCATTTTTTTAGAGCCCTATTTTCAAGCAAAGGAACGCCACTTATCTTGGTAAGAAGGATATAGACAAATATTGGAGATATCAAAGTAACTAATTGCCAACCTGATAAAGCGGGTAAGGCTATTAATGCTATTCCAACCCACAAAACTATTTCACCAAAATAATTTGGATGACGTGACCATGCCCACAGTCCGGTGGTTATAAACTCATTTTCCCGCGTAGGGTTCTTTTTAAAGTCACGCTTTTGCTTATCTGCAATAACTTCAATGGTAAAGCCAAATAGCCATAGGCAAACTCCGATAAGAGTTAGCCAGCCAAGAGCTACGGTTTCGTTTGAAGTGATAGCGGCAAGTCCAGCTGCCATAGTTATAAAAACCCATAATCCGCCTAAAGTCCAGGTCATCAGAAACCATGTAAATTGAGTTTTCATAACAGTAAAACGTTTATCCTTTCCATCCTTTCTTACTCTTGTGAACAAAAAAGTACCAAGACGGATTGCCCAGATAACTATTAGCGAACCTATAATTAGATCTCTAGGATCTGATGACGGATTAAGCATAAAACAAAGGCTTATGGCCATTAGATACGAAATAGATCCAGTTAAATCAAAATAATGTTCAGTTTGGAAGCTATAAGAAGGTATAAAGATTAACCAGTGCAACAAATAACCTACAGAAGCACATATAGCAAATAGCGGCCATCCGTTAAGTTGTACAGAGCCTTGACTGCCGGCCAAAGCAATCAAATAGCCAATTATCAAGCTTGCAATGATTACACTAATCGTTATTTTTTTACTCATTGTTTTCTCGACTACGGTTATTAAATTATTTTACTATTTATATTGCTGTTCGTGCAGAAATCCAAGCGAGAACTTCGTTTTTTAAAGATAAATATAGTAAAGTAAATTCAAATCTCTACTAGGAAAAACTATGGACGTATATCGATCAATTTATATAATTTGTATAAGTTTACTTATTTCATGTTCTGCTACAGATACAACACTTCTATCAGGAATAGAAAAAGATAATTTTGATATAACAACCCGCCCTCAAGACGATTTTTATAGATACGTTAATGGCACTTGGCTAGACAATACGAAAATACCTGATGACCAATCCACTTATGGTTCTTTTAATGCCTTAAGGGATAAAGCTCGTGATGATATTAGGGTTATTATAGAAGAATCAGCAAATCTAAAAGACTCAGTAAAAGGAACAAATTCCCAGAAGGTAGGTGATTTATACAATAGCTTCATGGATGTAGAAGAGCTTGAGCTTCTTGGAATTTCTCCAATAGAACCTGATCTAAAGAAGATAGATGCAATTAATGATTATGATTCTTTAACAATTCATTTTGCACGAACACAAAAAACTGCCGCAGATTCCCCTTATGGGTTTTATGTGAGTAATGATTCAAAGAATCCAACAGAATACATTTCTTATCTAAGTCAATCAGGTTTAGGGTTACCAGAAAAAGCATATTATTTAAAGGAAGATGATAAATCAAAGGCTTTAAGATCTGAATATGTCTCTCACATAGAAAAGATGTTTTCATTGTTTGAATTCAAAGACGCTAAATTAATTGCTTCTAAAGTCATGAGTGTCGAGACATCAATAGCTGAGATTCACTGGACTATGGTAGATCGAAGAGATAGGGATAAGACTTACAACAAATTGAGTGTAGCTGAATTAGAGAATTTAGCTCCGAATCTTAGATGGCCTTTATACCTTGCAGAGGCTGGTTTGATTAGTGAAGATCATTTGATAGTTAGAGAAAAGAGTTACTTTGCAGATTTTTCTGAACTTTTCAAATTGATACCCATTGAGGACTGGAAGCTTTACCTTAAATGGAAGTTAATTAACTCGTCCGCAGGTTCTCTAAGTAAAGAAATAGACGAGCAGAATTTTGCTTTTTATGGACGAATACTCAATGGCACTCCTGCTCAAGAAGAAAGATGGAAACGTGGTACGACTCTAGTAAGCGGTGTTTTGGGAGAAGTAATAGGCAAGATATACGTAGAAAGGCATTTTAAACCAGAAGCTAAAGATAGAATGATTGAACTGGTTGGGAACTTAAGATCCGCTTATAAAGAAGCAATATTGGGTCTTGAGTGGATGAGCGAAGAGACTAAAGAGCAGGCTTTAGATAAACTGGCAAAATTTACTCCGAAGATAGGCTATCCGGACAAATGGAAAGACTATAGTAATCTTGAGGTTGGTGATAACTTGATAAACAATTTAAGGCAGGCTTCTCTTTTTAGTCACAATCGTCAAATAGGAAAACTTGGCAAGCCAATAGATCGAGACGAATGGTTTATGAACCCCCAGACGGTTAATGCTTATTACAATCCTACAATGAATGAAATCGTTTTCCCTGCTGCTATTTTGCAACCGCCTTTTTTCAATATGGAAGCTGATGATGCTGTAAATTATGGGGCTATTGGGGGAGTTATTGGCCATGAGATGGGTCATGGTTTTGATGATCAAGGTGCCAAGTCAGATGGCGATGGTGTATTAAGGAATTGGTGGACTGAAAACGACTTAGAAGAATTTAAGTTACGGACCGGAAAATTAGCTGATCAGTACAGCAAGTTTGAACCTTTACCAGGGGAATTTATTAATGGAGAGTTAACCCTAGGGGAGAACATAGGTGACTTGGGTGGGCTGACAATCGCCCATAAAGCTTATAAATTATCTTTAAATAATGGAGAGTCTAAAGTTATAGATGGCCTAAGAGGAGAAGAAAGATTTTTTATGGGTTGGGCACAAGTTTGGGCTTATAAATTTAGAGATGAAGCATTAAGGAATAGGTTGCTCACAGATCCTCATTCTCCAGCGCCGTATCGTTGTAATGGAACTTTAATGAATATGCCAGAGTTTGTTGAGGCTTATAACATCAAAGAGTCAGATAAGATGTTCAGAGATCCTGAAGAAAGAGTAAAGATATGGTAGTTGATTATTATTTTCTAAATAAGATTCCAACGAGATAAAGGCCTCCTGCAACAGAAGGACCTATACCAAAAACAAACATTATGGTTCCTAGGCCCACCAAGCCTCCCATCATCCATCCTGATATAACAACCGTAAATTCAAGGGCTGTTCTTACAGTAATGATTGGGAGACCAGTCTTTTTTTGCAGTCCAACCATTAAACCATCCCTGGGACCCGGGCCTAGATTAGCTGTTAGGTAAAAACCACTTCCAAGGCCAATGGCCATGATCCCTATAGCAGCTTGAAGAATTTGTGTTGAATATTCATTGGGGGAAGGAAGGTAGGGAAGCGTTAAATCTATTGTTCCAGCGATAATGAATAAATTTAAGATAGTTCCTATTCCTGGTTGTTGCTTTAAGGGGAACCAGAAAATTAAAACACCCAGACTGACAATGAATGTTGAGAATCCAATTGTCCAATTTGTAAAATTTGAAATACCTTGGGCCAATACTGTCCAAGGACTAACGCCAGTTCCGCTTCCTATAAGAATTGCTTCACCTAGACCAAACAGAAACAACCCTAAGATTAGATAACACATTGTCTTAAATCTAGGTTTGTAATTTAGTGGAAAATCAGAGCTCCATAAAACAACTGGTATTGTTTTAACAGCAAACATAGTTTTTAAGAGATTCATTGTTCTGCTAGAAAGGCTACCAATCTTCTTGGTCCTTTTTATATCTTTAACGTCAAGAATTCAAAAAACTTAGTTTGGATGCGATCAATTGTTTATTTGGTGGTAATAATAGCTTTCTAATTTAACTTTTTTAATATCCAAAAACCTAACCAAGTAGAACCTATAGCCTTTATTGTTACGTGTATTACCATTGGTATAGACAGCAAAAAGTCTATGGCAGGATTCCAAAACCAACTGTACAACCAGTCAATAAGCGCCATAAAGAAAACAAGATAATTTTTAAAAAACTCTAAATTAGTTAATGAGATAACGGTATAGTTAGAAGTTGATATTACCCAGAGACCCCATATGATAAATGCAATCTGTAGAGGGGTAGTCCAGATACAAAGATAAGCAAAACCTTTAAGAAACTTGATCACAGAAAATAACTTAACATCTTCAGAACAACTTTCCTATCATAAAGATGGATATGTAGTAAGGAAAAACATTTTTTCTAAAACTGAAGTCATTGAGATAAACGTTGCATTGGAGAGGGCTGTATCAAAAGCCTTATTATTAAGCAAGACAGGAGATGTTTATCATCTAGACGGCAAGAGGTTTGTTGATTTGGATTATTTAACTGTTCAATTTGAACCAGGCAGAGATTCAGAGACTATAAGGGTGATTGAGCCTGCCCATCAATTGGATAAAGACCTCAAAGAACTAATAGCAGATCCAAGGTTGGTCGGCCCAATTCAAGACATTATTGGCATGAAATCTATTAGCTTATGGACAGATAAGCTTAATCTTAAGAGACCAAAAGAAGGCTCTGGTTTTGGGTGGCATCAGGATTCTCCGTACTGGGTGCATAATAGTGAAAACGTTGACCTTTTGCCGAATGTCTACTTATCATTGGACGATGCAACTTTAGAAAATGGATGTTTTAAAGTTATAAGAGGAAGCCATAAAAAAGGGTGCTTGCCGGGCACTGATGATGGTACTCAGTTAGGTGGTTTTTATACTGACCCCAAGGCATTTGATGAGACTAGTGAAGTATCTTTGGAGATAAGCGCTGGGTCTTTAGTCTTTTTTAACCCTCACATTATTCATGGCTCAGAGCCTAACCTGACGAATACCCAGAGAAGGGCATATATTATTACTTATCAACCTGGAGGACTGCCCACGCTTAAGTCCGGAGAGGTTAAAAATATAAAAATCCGTTAAGATTTTCTCCACGCTCCCAACTTTAAAGAAATTATTAACATCAAGCCAAAGAGTGACATGGCAGTAGCAGCAGAATAAAAGACTCCTGTAAGGCCACTTGAGAACCAATAGACTGCCATCCATCCACCTAGTGCAGCAACTATGAACCTAGTGATTGTTGCTATGATAGGCCATTTCATGGCATTGGCTCCTTGGGAGGCAAAGTAAAGAGATAGGCCAAGTCCTTGAAAAGCGTAACAAAATCCTACTATCTGAATGTATTGCTTGGTCACTAAATAAGTAGCTTCGTCTGTTGCGAAAATATTAACCCAAAGCTCAGGAGTAAGGGCAAGAATTATTCCAATTATTCCTGCAAAGAATCCAGCAGATATTCCACCGAGCCAGCCTATTCTTTCAGCTCGTTCTATGTTTTTAGCACCAATATTTGTCCCCACCATGGCAGTCATAGCAGTGCCTATTCCAAATACTAATGGGATCATTAAGAATTCAACTCTAGAACCTATGCCGTATCCCGCTAGTGCTGAAGTTCCAAACTGACCGACAAGACCGGTTAGTACTAGAACTGTTCCAACTGTAAATACTGGGGCTAAAGAAGCAGGCAAAAAAACATCAAAAATGTCGTTAAATAACTCTTTTTCAAAAGACAAACTTGAGAATCTTAATTTAACAGCATTAGAGGAAGTTGAGAGTTTTAAAAACATAATCAAAGACATAAAACCTCCGCTGGTTACTACTGACACAGCAGCACCGACTATTCCCAACTTAGGTAAGCCAAACCACCCTAGAATAAAACCCCCAGAAAGAATAATTTGGATGCCTGAGGATATGATCATTAACATAGCAGGAAAACGCATATTTCCCATGCCCCTGAGTGCAGCACTTAAGCTGCCTGAAAGCCATATTAGTATGCCTCCAGTCAAAAAGATCATGCAGTAAGAAAGAGATTCTTGTAATAACAGGCCTTCCCCTCCTAGAATCTTCAGCAAAGCTTCTCCTCCAATGAGGAATGCTAAGAGGAAGAGTAAAGCACCACAGCTTGCTATAAGTAATGCGTGCCATAATAATTTCTCAGCTCTTTCTGTATCTCCAGCTCCTAGACTTCTAGCAATGGAAGAAGTTACCGCTCCTCCTAAGGCACCAAATGCCATCTGCTGGGTTAACATTAGTACTGGAAAGGCTAAAGCAACTGCGGCCAATGAAGCAGTACCTAGTTTGCTTATAAACCAAATCTCAGTAAGTACGACAATGGCCTGTATAAAGAAAGCCAAGGTATTAGGCGCGGACATCCTAACAAGTAAAGGAAGTATAGGGTTATTAAGGAGCTCTTCTGTTCTTTTATCCACTATCTTCCTTTATTTATGGATTCTTAAATATATTACTAAATAAACACTATAAAGCTTTTGCTTCACTAGTCTATTTCCACACATATATGAACTAAAACTATGAGATATCTCCAGAGGAAAGGGAGGTGGTTCACGAAGAACTAATAGAGTCTGTATCTAATGATAGGTTGTCGGATACAGCATAAAGTTGTTATTTTTTTAAAATAAATACTAGGATGATTCTTTTACTAGCCTATCTGGAGTGGCGATGTCTTCGTATTTGTCATTAGAGCCTCCAAAAATTTTCTCAGGTGAGACTGATTCTAGTTTTCCTTCTGTGTCCGTAGGATCAGTAAAGAAGCCCAGAACGTAATCACCTTTTGAATACCCCATCAAAGACCTAAGTTCAGGATCTAAAGTTTTAGCAATTTCAGGGGGGCAAGATAAGTACTGATTTTCTTCTTGCCTAAGCCAAGAGGGCGCATAATGAAGAAAAACACCCAATCTACTTTCGTTAGAATTGTTATTGCCGCCAGCGTGCATCACTGAACCAGTATAAATAAATACAGAACCCGCTGCCATTTCTGCATAGTGAATTTCTTTATCAAGAGGTTCTCTATTTTTATTCCATTTGTGAGAACCAGGAACTAATTGGGTGGCTCCGTTTTCTTTTGTAAAATCTGTTATTGCCCAAACGGTACTTAATTGAGTCTCAATTTTTCTTGGAATATAACCGCCCCACACACCCCTATCTCTATGTAATATTTGTTGAGTTTCTCCGGGGCCTATATTAATCGCAGAAGTAAAATGTAATTGGTAATCTTTACAGTGGGGTTCTAAGAATTGTTTGGATACTTCATTAATTAATGGATCGAGTGCTAGTTTCCTGCATTCGGGAGATCTGGCCATTAATGCACCGACTCTCTTGGTTTTGAAGCCTGTAAACTCATCTTTACCTTCTTTAGTGCTACCCAAGAAAGGCTTTAAGTCTTGGTTAATATTTTCAAGTTGGTCTTTTGTAAGAACACCATCAATAATTACACCGGCATCTTCTTCTAGAATACTTAAAACCTCACCAGAAGTTGTATCTGAGCTTAGATGTATTATTCCCATGCAATGAGTTTAAGATAAATCTCTGCTAAAAAAAATAAAATAATTATCTTTATATCTTTCCAAATTTATTTGTGGCTTTTATTAATTCATGCGTAATTTCTTTTTCAAAAGCCGTATGTCCAGAGTTAGGAGCAATAACCATTTTAGCTTCAGGCCATTTATTACAAACCTCCCAGGCAGTTTGTACGGGGCATACCATGTCATATCTTCCTTGAACAATGACTGCAGGTATGGATCTTATTTTATCAATTCCATTTATTAATTGATCTTCACTTTCAAAAAATCCTTTGTTTATAAAGTAATGGTTTTCAATTAAAGCAAAAGCAAGCGCAAACTCCGGTTTTGACATAGTTGCTAACCTGGAAGGATCATTATTAAGGCTGCTGGTAGCTGCTTCCCATCTTGTCCATGCTATGGCGGCTGTTAACTGTTTTTCTTTATCACCATTGGAGAATATTTCTTGATAAGCACCTAACAAGTCATGTCTTTTATGCTCTTCAATAACAGCAATGTAATCCTGCCAGACTTCAGGAAATATATTGCTGGCACCTTCTTGATAAAACCAATCTAATTCCTTTTGTCTTAATAAGAATACACCTCTTAAGACCATTTCACTTACATTTTCGGGGTATTCTTGAGAATAAGCTAATGCTAGCGTGCTACCCCAGGATCCTCCAAAAACTAACCATTTATTGATATCCAGTTTTTCACGAAGGTTATTAATATCTCTAACTAAATCCCATGTTGTATTATTGACTAGCGAACCGTAAGGCCTACTTCTGCCACATCCACGTTGATCAAAAATAATAACTCTATAGATGTTAGGATCAAAAAATCTTCTTGATGTTGTGTCTCCACCTCCTCCGGGTCCGCCATGCAAAAAGACAGCAGGCTTGCCCTCGGGGTTTCCGCACTGCTCATAATAAATCTCATGACCATCAGCATATAAAAATCCTGTGTCATAAGGAGGGTAAGTATTGAAAAGAGATAAATTTGAGGTCATGATCTTTTATATTATCAAAGATTTATTTCTTTAATTCTACTGCATGTATTGCAAAAATATACAATGCTCCTTTATGTGTGTACTAAAAATACTGATATTTCTTTTTTTAAAATCATCTCAGGTTGATCAAGATATAAAAATTCTGAAAAGATGAAATATTTTATTCGCTACATTCATAAATATTTGAGCTTCTTTATTTCAATACAGTTGTTGTTATGGACTATTTCAGGCATTTTCTTTGCATTTAACAAGATAGAATTGGTAAGAGGTGAGCAATATAGAGTTATACAAAGTAACTCTGTGGATCTTGGTAAATTCAATTTCGAAATTGAAAATATAGCGAATGCACAAATTACCAAAAGGCTAGACCAGGAAATCTTAATTATTGAAGGAGATTCGGGAACCCAATACTTAGATATTAAAGGGGGTTCCGCAACAAAACTATCTTTTGAAGAGGCAAAAAAGATTGTAGAGAATTTAACAACCTTAACTCCCATAAATGTTGAGGAAATTAAGCAACCTGAAAAAGGTTCTGAGTATAGAGGAAGGGCATTGCCTTTATACAAAGTAAGCACAACAGATACAGATGACAAAGAAATAAATGTCTATCTCAATGCTTTTTCGGGAGAGGTTTCTGCTATAAGATCTGCTAAATGGAGAACTTGGGATTTGATGTGGGGGTTTCACATAATGGACTGGCAAGAAAGAGATAATATCGATAATTTATTTCTTAAGATTTTTTCAATTCTTGCAGTAATAAGTTCATTAACAGGTATTCTTTTATTTTTTAGGATAGATGTTAGATCTTGATATTTAAATAAATTCCCTTTTCTGGTAAGTAGAAACCCTATTTATTTATGTTTCTTAATTCATGCGGTTGCAGGTCCAATCCTGAAGGAACGACATCTTTAATCAACGGTCAGGTCTAGATCATATTGATCAATATGGAGCAAAATTTCACTAATAATTCTCTCTGGCTTGTCAACAAATAACCAGTGACCTGCTTCCAGCTCAATATTAGTGTAAGGACCCTTCATAAACTCAGCCATAGCGTCTATAGCTACCCTGCCTACAGCGCCATCTTGATTTCCCCATAGGAAAAGAGTAGGTGTCTTTACTTCTAGGCTGACGACACTATCTTGATTAGAAAGACCAGTATCTCCCATAGCTCGATACCAGTTTAATGCTGAGGTCAACGCTTCTGGCTCACTGAATACATCAATATATTCTTTCTTCTTTTCCTCTGACATGCCCTCATACAATGTCTTGAGAACGCTGAAGTTATTAAAGCTGAAGAAAGTTTCTGGAAGCCAAGGGGTTTGAAAAAAAGCAAAGTAACTACTTCTAGCCTGTTGATCAGGGTCATCCAGTAACGCCGCGCCAAAAGCTGCAGGATGAGCAATTGATAAAGCAGTCCAACTGGTGATCCTTGAAGGATCGGTTAACACAGCTGACCAACCTACAGCAGCACCCCAATCATGACCTATTAGATGAAATTCTTCTGCACCTATAGTATCTGCTACTGCAAACACATCTTTGGTAAGTTTAGAAACTGTGTAGGACTCCAATGTTACAGGTCGAGCATCTGGACTGTATCCACGTTGATCAAATGCGACCACACGATAGCCAGCCGCTTCAAGGGGTCTAATTAGATCAACCCACATGGCAGAAGTAACAGGGAATCCATGTAAAAGAATCACTACTTTCTTAGAAAAGTCCCCATTAAATCCAGCTATTCGTGCTCGAAAAGTCATATCTCCTATACTAATGTTGACTATACCGTTACCTATAGTCGGACTGAATTTTGGTAGGTCTTTTGTAGCATTAGTATGAGAGAAATCCGAATCCATCGACATCTTTGAACCTGTTATAAAAATTAGTAACAGCAAGATTAACAGTAGAAAAGCTCCTAAAAATAGATATTTAAAAATTCTTAAAGTTATAGTTTTTCTCCCAATATAAAGAATCTAGCTTACCACCAACTGATATACAGCGAAATTTCGGTAAAAATGTGCGACCACTATATATATGCCCCACCCCCCCATGGTGCTCCTGTATAGGGGTCAACAGAGGTGAAACTAACAAAGGAAAGCAAATTGATTTAGTATGGTTCTGATTACGTGGTGAGACTTTATGTATTTATTTAGATGTTTAAATCCTTTAAAGCCTTATAAACATTGGTGCCCAGAGGTGGAATCGAACCACCGACACAAGGATTTTCAGTCCTTTGCTCTACCGACTGAGCTATCTGGGCATTGAAGATTGGAGGATTGTATACAAATATTCTCCTCTAAAGAAGTAGGTTTTACTTTTCGGGTTTATACCCTTTGGGTTTTGCATAGTCTTCTCCAGATAGAAATAACTCCATTTGTTTATTGAGCCATTTCCTGGCATCTCTATCCATTAGATTTAACTGACCTTCATTAATCAGCATTTTTTGGTGTTCTAGCCACTGACCCCATGCTTCCTTAGAAACGTTCAGAAATATTTCTTCCCCTTTTGGCCCTGGGTATGGAGCAGAATCTAACCCAGGTAATTCTTTTTTTAGTTTTTTGCAGTTTACTAGTCTAGCCATTCTTATTAATTTCAGTAATTAATTTTTTTATTGGTGTTGGTGTGCCAATAGATTGTAACTCTTTAGGATTAGTCCATATAGATTCAACATTAGATTGTGGGTTAGGCTTTCCTTTAAGAGATACAACGAAAACATTTGCCTTGATATCGTAGTGACTAAAACTGTGTTCAATTTCTTTAAATTTTTTAAAGCTTGATTGGTCTGTATTAAATTTGCTCTTATATATTTTTTTTAAGCTTTCTTTTTCATCACATTCTATAAATGTCCACAACCCTCCCCATATTCCAGAATCTTCTCTCTTTTCAAGGTAGACATTATTATCTTCATCTTTTGGGATTAACCAAAATACCTCTTTCTTCCTTCTTTTTTTGGATGGGGTTCGGTTTGGTAATAAGGTTGTTTCATTATGAATTCTAGCTAGACATTTTTTCTTAACTGGACAGATTAAACAACCAGGACTAGTTCTAGTGCACAGAGTAGCTCCAAGATCCATAATTCCTTGTGTATAAGTTCCGTGGTCTTTTTTTGGAAGTAATTCATCAGATATTTCCCAAAGTTTATTGAGAGTAGCAGTCTTTGTTAAGTCCCCAGAAATTCTTTTATATCTAGACAACACTCTTTTTACATTTCCGTCTAAGATGGCTGCGCTCTTGTTAAAACCTAGAGAGTATATTGCTCCAGCAGTTGATCTGCCGATACCCGGTAAAGCTTTAAGGTCTAATAGAGAGCAAGGCAGCTCGGAAGAATAATTATTCTTTAGGATAATGGCAGTTTTCAGAATATTTCTTGCTCTGGCGTAATAGCCCAAGCCCGACCAATGACTCATTACATCGTCTTTCGAACTTTCGGCAAGTTTGTCTATGGTTGGAAAGCTTTTCATGAAAGCATTGAAGTAAGGTATCACAGCATTAACTTGGGTTTGTTGGAGCATAATCTCGGAAATCCATACCCTATAAGGACTTCTATAGATTTGCCAAGGCAAATCGTTTCTTCCATTTACCTTTTGCCATTTAATTACACTGTTGCTGAAAGTTCTCATCGTCAATTACAATTTTATACGACCTTTTGTGAAGAGTTTAGTTATATCCGCTATAATGCGCGCCCTTTTTATTGATTGATAGAAAAATGAGAAAAGCAGAAATAACACGCGGGACTTCTGAAACAGAAGTCGTAGTTAAGATTAATCTTGACGGGACTGGTGAAACTTCTTTTTCAACAGGTTTACCCTTTTTGGAGCACATGCTCGATCAGATAGGACGTCACGGGTTGATTGATTTAGATATAAAAGCTAAGGGTGATTTACATATAGATGACCATCATACAATTGAAGATATTGGCATTACTTTGGGAGAAGCTTTTAACAAGGCTGTTGGAGATAAAAAAGGCATAAGGCGATATGGGCATTCTTACGTACCTCTCGATGAAGCTCTTTCAAGGGTTGTATTAGATTTCTCAGGCAGGCCAGGACTATTTATGAATGTCGAATATGCTAAAGATACTGTAGGAAATATGGAAGTCAGCATGTTTGAACATTTCTTTCAGTCTTTCAGCAATCATGCTTTTATAACACTTCATATCGACAATTTCAGCGGAGAGAATACTCATCACCAGATCGAAACAATTTTTAAAGCTTTTGGTAGATCTTTAAGGATGGCTTTAGAGCTTGACGAAAGATTAGAAGGAGCTATCCCTTCTACTAAAGGTTCTTTGTGATTTTATAAGAAAAAGTTTTTATGAATACAATAGCTGTAATTGATTATGGCATGGGGAATCTCCATTCTGTTAGTAAGGCTCTTATAAAAGTTTCACCAACGGACCGAATTCTAGTCACCTCAGAGACTAATGAAATAGAGAAGGCCAATAAGATAGTTCTACCTGGTGTAGGAGCTATTAAAGAGTGCATGGAAGCATTACGTAAAGACAACCTTCATGAAGTTGTTATAAGAAATATTGTAGAGAAGCCCACTCTTGCCATTTGTGTTGGAATGCAGATGTTGCTTGAATCAAGTGAAGAAAATGGTGGCATTACGGGACTTAATTTAATAGACGGTAAGGTGCAAAGGATCTTAAATAGCGAAACCGTGAAGGTCCCACACATGGGCTGGAATCAAGTATCACAAAAAACAAACCACTACATGTGGACAGATATTCCTGATAAAAGCTTTTTTTACTTTGTTCATAGTTATGCATGTCACAGTTCACTAGATGCAATAGGGTTAACAAGTCACGGATCAGAATTTATATCTGCTGTATGCAGAAAGAATATATTTGCAGTCCAATTTCATCCTGAAAAGAGTCAAAAGGTAGGCCTTCAGCTTTACAAGAATTTTATTAATTGGGAGTGTGATTGATGCTAGTCATACCGGCAATAGATATTAAGTCAGGAAAATGCGTCAGACTTAAAGAAGGGAAAATGGATCAGGAAACTATTTTTTCTGAAGATCCTTTAGACATAGCAATGCAATGGTTCTCAAAAGGAGCTGAAATACTTCATGTTGTAGATTTGGATGGAGCCATTCAGGGCAAGCCTGTCAATTATGAAATTATTCTAAAAATAGCTTCCGAATTTGCGCACAAGACAATACAAGTTGGTGGTGGTATACGTAATTTAGAATCAGCATCGTTATATCTTGATTCGGGCATCTCAAGGATTGTTACGGGAACCTCTGCAGTAAAAGAACCAGAAATTTTATACAACGTGAGTTCTGTATATCCGGATAGTATTGTTCTTGCTCTCGATGCTTACGATGGAAAACTTAAAACAGAGGGGTGGGTTGAAGAAAGTACTATTAAACCTCTTGATCTAATTCGTTCTCTTTCTGATATAAGACTTTCTGCAATTATTTATACAGATATCTCAAAGGATGGAATGATGTCGGGTCCTAATATAGAAGCCACTCTTGATCTAGCAAGAAAAACATCAGTCCCTGTTATAGCTTCCGGAGGTGTTTCTTCTCTCAATCATATTAGGGCATTATCTAACAGTAGTGTTGATTTGGAAGGGGTTATCTGCGGTAGATCACTCTACGAAAAAGCTTTTACCTTAGAAGAAGCAATATTAGAAGCGCAATAGGAATGGCAGTAGCAAAAAGAATTATCCCTTGTCTAGATGTAGATAAGGGTCGCGTAGTTAAAGGTGTTAATTTTTTGAACATTCGTGATGCAGGGGATCCAAGTGAGGTTGCCAGACGTTACGATCTTGAGGGGGCTGATGAAATAACTATGTTAGATATTACGGCCAGTCACGAATCAAGAGAGATTACTTATCAAACAGTAGAAAAAATAGCTAGCGAGATTTTTATTCCATTAACCGTGGGAGGTGGTGTTAGAACTTTGGAAGATATAAAGGCTTTACTAAGATCTGGTGCTGACAAAGTAAGTATCAATACAGCTGCAGTTGAAGACCCCAATTTTGTTAAGTTGGCATCAGAAAAATTTGGCACCCAATGTATCGTTGTTGCTATTGATGCCAAGAGCCTTGCAAAGGATAGTAATCGATGGGAGGTGGTTACGTACGGAGGTAGGGATAGAACTGGTTTGGATGTTGTCCAATGGGCAAAACAGATGGAAGAATTTGGGGCAGGCGAAATATTACTTACCAGTATGGATCGCGATGGTACTAAAGAGGGTTTTGATAATAAGTTAACTAAGGCAGTTTCTTCTAGTATTAGTCTTCCTACAATAGCTTCAGGGGGGGCTGGATCCCTTCAGGATTTAGTCGACGGCATTCTAATAGGAGGTGCAGAAGCAGTATTGGCTGCTAGTATTTTCCATTTTTCAGAATATTCAATAGAGCAGGCAAGGGAGGTCTTAAGGTCTGCAAATATTTCTGTTCGTAATTAGTTTTATTTTTTCAATACTTTCCCAGACGATTCAATTGCATAATAAATTGGATCTCCGGTAGCAATTTCTAATTTGACTACTTCTTCTTTATTGAGTCTATCTAATTCCATAACAAGAGAACGTAGAGAATTTCCATGTGCAGTAATTAGGATATTTTCCCCTTGTAGTAATTTCGGAAATATTTCTTTTCTAAAATAAGGAAGAACTCTGTCGGCAGTATCTTTTAAACTTTCGCCTCCAGGAGGTGCGATGTCATATGACCTTCGCCAGATATGCACTTGGTTGTCGCCCCATTTCTCTCTTGCTTTATCTTTATTAAGACCAGAAAGGTCGCCATAATCTCTTTCGTTTAATGCTTGGTTTTTAGTAATAGGAAGGCTTTCAGCTCCCAATTGCTTAAGAATAATTTCTCCAGTCTTTTGTGCTCTTAGCAGATCAGAAGTGAACATAATATCAAATTTATAATTCTTATTTTTTAATTCATTCCCAGCTGCTATGGCTTCTTCAACTCCCCTAGGTGTTAGGTCTGGATTTTTCCAGCCCGTAAAGAGATTTTTTTTATTCCATTCACTTTGGCCGTGTCTAACAAGAACAAGAGAAGCAGTCATAGAGTATATTTATTTTGTAATAACCAACTATTCTAACTTAGTAATCTATATAATCCTGCTCCATTATGGATAAATTTTCTGTTTTTCTAGTTGATAATTATTTAGCATTTATTCTGTTATTCTTTTTTGTCTTTGCTCTTATTATTTATGAAAGGAGAAAAGGAGGAAGAAAAATAGACGCTTCGGAGGCAACTCGTTTTATTAATAAAAAAAATGCCATTGTAGTAGATCTAAGAACTCCTGCTGAATTTAATGGAGGCACTATAGCTGGAGCCATAAATTTGCAACCTGATACCGTAGATAAAGAGAATTCACTTTTTAAGCCGAAAGAAGAAGATCACATAATCTTGGTTTGTAAACTTGGGAATTCTTCAAGCTCCGTTGGGGGTAAATTAATAAAACAAGGTTTTAAAAATATAAACATTCTTTCTGGTGGGATTCAAGGGTGGGTACAAAGCGGGTTACCTTTAATTAAACAATAAATTAAACCTATTTATCTAAACCTAGATCTTTAATTTTTCGGGTCAAAGTATTTCTCCCCCATCCTAAAAGATCTGCCGCTTCTTTCTTTCTACCCATTGTTTTATTTAAGGCTACTTTTATCAAGGTCTTTTCAAATTCTGGAATAGCTTCCTCTAATAAATCTGTTTTACCTTTAGCCAAGTAGCTTTCTGACCAAGATTGAAGAACTTTAGTCCAATCGTTTAATTTCTCAATATTTTCTAATTTTAATTCATCAGGTAAATCTTCTAATTTAACTTCTCTGGTTGGAGACATTACAGTCAACCACCTGCACGTATTTTCAAGTTGTCTTACATTCCCTGGCCAATTAAGTGTCGTGAAATAATTTTCAACTTCTTCCGATAAATATTTTTTTTCTTCTTTTAATTCTTCAGAAGATTTATGAAAGAAATGTTTTACCAGCAGAGGAATGTCTTCTTTTCTTTCATTAAGATTAGGCAAAGAGATCTTAATTACGTTAAGTCTATGAAATAAATCTTCACGAAATAAACCTTCTTTGACTAAGTCTTCTATGTTTTGATGGGTTGCTGTAATAATTCTAACATTTACTTTAATTGGTTCTCTTCCTCCCACTCTATAGAATTCCCCATTTGAAAGGACCCTTAGAAGTCTTGTTTGAGTTTCTAGTTGCATATCTCCTATTTCATCAAGAAACAGAGTGCCGTCATCGGCCTGTTCAAACCTACCAATTCTTTTTTCGTCAGCACCAGTGAAAGCCCCCTTTTCATGACCAAATAATTCTGCTTCTAGTAATTCTTTTGGTATATCAGCCATATTTAATGCTATGAAAGGTTTATCTTTTCTTGGACTATGTTGATATAAAGCCTTTGCTACCAGTTCTTTTCCTGTTCCAGACTTTCCTATTAATAGAACTGTTGAATTAGAATTAGATAATTTTCCTATGGCTCTAAAGACTTCTTGCATCGCAGGTGCTTCACCTATAACTTCTGCTTCAGATTCAGAAAATTCTTCATCTTTATTGCTATCAATAGCAGTAGCTCTTTGAACCATCGAAATAGCTTCTTCAATATCAAATGGCTTAGGTAGGTATTCCCATGCTCCATGTTCGTAAGATTCAACCGCACTTTCTAGATCAGAATGGGCTGTCATTACAATAACAGGAATTTCTGGTCTTAATTCTTTTACTTTGTCTAAAAGGTCTATTCCGCTTTTACCTGGCATTCTTATATCAGTAAGAATCAATTGCGGATTTTCAGTTTCTAATTTTTCAATCACCTTGTTAGCAGAATCAAAGGTTTGCACAGTTATTCCTCTTTCAGTTAAGCCTTTTTCTAAGACCCAACGAATAGACTCATCATCATCTACAACCCAAATATTACTTTTATCCATTTACAATTTTTATCTGATCATTCTTCGGTAGGGTTACGGGTATATTTATAAAGAACTCAGTTTTATTTTCGGAGCTTTCGTAGCGAATTGTCCCTTTATGCTGAGATATTATTCCCTGAGTAATAGACAAACCTAGACCAGTGCCCTTTTCTTTGCCAGTAATCATAGGAAAAAATATAGAGTCCTTTATTTCTTTAGCTATTCCAGGACCGTTGTCTATGACTGATATTTTACAAACCGTAATTTTCTTATCTTTTTCAAAGATTTCACTGTGAGATACTCTAGTGACTATTTGAATATGAGGAGAAGAAGTATTAGATTCAATTAAAGCATCTCGAGCGTTTTTTACTAAGTTTAAGATACTGTTTTCTATCAAATAGCTATCAATGCAAAGTTCAGGAATACTTGGATCAAAATCGTTCAAAATTTTGATACCTTTATAAGAAGGTTCTTTTCGAATTAACTTAATAACGTTTTCAATGGGATAGTGAATATTTTGCCATTTAAAGTCAGGTTTTTTGTTAGGACCTAATACGCTATCAACAAGAGCTGTTAAGCGATCAGTTTGTTTTATGATGACATCTGTATATTCCTTAAGCTCTATACTTTTTAGCTTATTACTTAGAAGTTGAGCAGAACCCCTTATGCCACTTAGTGGATTCTTAATTTCATGAGCCATACCGCGTATAAAATCTTGAGAAATCTGTTGATTTTTTTTCATGCGATATCTTTCAATTAACTCTGAAGAGGTCTCTTTATTTACTATCTCAATAAGAAGACCTTGTTTAGATTCATCTTCGATTGGGTGGATACTGTAATTGCATAAAACTTTTTTTTCTCCCTTAAGATGGAGCATGGCATCTATCTTATTGAATCGTCTATTTTCTTTAAGAGATTCTTTAAAATTTTTCAAGCTATCTGGTTCTTCATAGAAGATCTGATCTATCTGTTTTCCAATTGCTACTTTTTCGCTCGTATCTAAAAAAGATAAAGCTGAAGAGTTAATTGAACTTATCTTTAAAGAAGCATCAAGTATAACTATTCCTGTTTCAAGCTCTGAAAGTAATGTTAGATTAAATTTATCCACGTGACCAAACACCTGGAGGTTGAATGCCTCCAGATTTTATCTTAAATAAGCACTAAATTAAGAAGTCAGAGTGCCAACTATGTGAGCAATAATTTTATAAGGATCAGCATTCGAAGCAGGCCTTCTGTCTTCAAGATAGCCATTCCAATTATGATCAACGGTATAGATAGGTATTCTTATGCTGGCCCCTCTATCACTAACTCCGTAGGAGAATTGGTCTATACTTTGAGTTTCATGCAAGCCCGTTAGTCTCATGTCATTATCTGAACCGTAAGACGCTATTCCTTCTTGATGAGCTGTTCCAAGCTTTTCGCACATAGCGTTAAAAAGTTCTTCAGAACCAGAACTCCTCATTTCTTCATTTGAGAAGTTAGTATGCATTCCTGAACCATTCCAGTCTCCTGATTTTGGTTTAGGGTGAATATTTACACAAACTCCGAATTCTTCGGCTACTTTATGAAGTAGGTACCTACTTACCCACAGATCGTCACCTGCTTTAATTCCTTTTCCTAGACATTGATATTCCCATTGACCAAGAGCAACTTCGGCATTAGTTCCGGTTAGTTCAATACCGGCATCTAGACATGCGTCTAAGTGGGCATCTGAAATTTCTCTACCAACAACGTTATTACTGCCCACTCCGCAGTAATAATCTCCTTGTGGTCTCGGAGTACCATCTTCCCACCCTAAAGGGTTCCCATTATTATCAGTAAAAAAGTATTCCTGTTCAAATCCGAACCACCATTCATCACTAACAACTGCTTCTGCTGCAGCTCTTGTGTTAGAGGGGTGTGTTTCATGTTCACCAGTTTGGACTTGGCACATAACTAAAGCACCTTCAGTTGTAGGGTTCTCATATTGCTGTACAGGTAAAAGTATACAGTCAGAATTTCCACCTTCTGCTTGCTGAGTAGAAGATCCGTCAAAAGACCAAACAGGTGCCTCTCCTTCTGTAGCTTTAACTTTACTTCTCAAAGATGGTTCAGGTTGATATCCATCCAACCATATATATTCATATTTTGTCATTTTAATATCTCCGATCAATTTAAATAAAATCGAATATTAGCATGTTAAAACAAGGAAATGAACATTAAATGAGCATAATAAGTGCAGAAAAAGAAATAAATATAATAATATGTTCTAAAAGAGAGCTAATGCACTATTTTAGTGCTTTTTTATTACTAATTTTTATATTACTAAGTCCTTCTTTTGTTACGAAACTCAACCATTCAGAAAGATACTTATTCCATTGATATTTTTCATCTTTACTAAGCATGTTTTTATTTGGAAATACATTTCTTAACCAGAATTGATGCTTCCCGTTAAAACGTCTAACTTCTACCATTTTTAGGTCGTGGTATATAGCAACATCCATAATCATATCTTCCATACTTCTTATTGAGAAATTACCCTGGCAAACAATTAGTTTAGAAGTATATTTAGATTCTTTGTATATATTTATATTAACCGTAGAGCTTTCTTCTCCTTCAGGGAGGGAAAAGCTAGCGTTATCCATTTTTAAAATGTTTGGCAGAATTTTATAAAGCTTAAGATAATTAATTTCGTAAAGCTTAATAAGATCATCAAGTCTCGTTTTCTTCTTCTGAGAATTATAATTCTGTATTTGCTGACTAATCTTTATCATGAGTAGACCATAATAATAACGCAGCGACAGACCTATAAGGTTTCCAGGGTTTTGCTATTTCTTCGATTGTCAAACTTTTTGGTCTTTCTTTCATACCCTTAATTTTTTGTATTGCTACTATTAAACCTAAGTCTGAAGCTGGCCACGCATCTAGACGTTTCATACAGGCCATTAAATAGCATTGCGCTGTCCACTCACCAATGCCTTTTATTTTTACTAAAGTTTGGATTACTTCCTTGTCTTCCATTTTTTCCAGTTCATCAAAATTTAAGGTTTCTTCAATTATTGCCTTTGCTATATTCCTGCAATAAGAGACCTTTTGATGACTTAAACCAGTATTTCTTAATTTATCTTCATTTAATTCAAGAAATTTAATAGGTTGAAAATCTTCACAGATTAGTTTTACCCTTCCGAAGATTGCCTTAGCAGAAGCAACAGATAGTTGCTGTTCAACTATTAAACTGATTAACCCTTCAAAACCACTAACCTTTTCGAAAGTATTTATTTGATTATTTCTTTTATTAAGTATTCTTTTGAAATCACTATCTACATTTTTTAAATGATCGATGGCAAGAACCAAAGTTTCTTTATTTAATTTCTGTACTTTGCTCATAGATCTTCTTAATAATTTCTTTTTTAAAAGGTAGAAGCGTTGAACATTGCTGATTGTATTTTTTTATATTAATTGTTTCTTTATTCAAGAAGTCATCAATAGCTTCTTTAAACCTTAAATCTTTTATCCAATGTGCAGAGTAAGTTTCTATAGGCAAAAATCCTCTTTTAATTTTATGCTCTCCTTGGACACCTGGATCGAACCTTGATAAGTTATTTTCTATACAGAACTCTATGCCTTGATAGTAACAAGCTTCAAAATGTAACGAATCATAATCTTCAAGGCAACCCCAATACCTTCCGTAAAGTCTGCTAGAGTCATAAAAATTTAGAGCAGCAGCAACGTAATCTCCATTAAAATTCTTTGCTAATACTAAAAGAACAGAATCAGGTATTAATTTTATGATTTCTTTAAAAAATTTTAAGTTTAAGTAGCCTCTCATGCCCCTTTTCAGATAGGTAATTTGATAAAAATTATAGAAACAAGAAATCATTTCTTCAGATATATCTTTACCTTTTATTTTCTCAATTTTTATGTCTTGAGAAATAATCTTTTGTCTTTCTTTTTTAATATTCTTTCTTTGACGAGAAGTTAAGTCAGATAAGAAATCATCAAATTTCTTATAACCATTATTAAACCAATGGAATGAATAGCTTGTTCTTATACTAAAGCCTGCTTGTATAAGATCTTCAAGTTCAGAAGTTTCTGGCAATAGAATATGCATACTCGATATGTCTAATTTGTGACTAATTTCATCTATGGCTTGGTAAATTAGTGTAGTTATTTCTCTTCTTTGAAAACTCTTGTTTGTAGACAACCTAGGTCCTGAGGCAGGTGTAAACGGTATGGAAGAGACAAGTTTGGGGTAGTAGTTCAAGCCATTTCTATAATAAGCATCTGCCCAGGACCAATCAAATATGAACTCTCCTTGAGAGTCTGTTTTGATATATAAAGGCATTACGGCAATCAATGATTTCTTATCTTTTACTAGCAAATGAAAAGGATTCCAACCAGTTAATTCAGAAACACACTCTGTAGTTTCTAGTGTTTTTAAAAAATCATACTTTAAAAAAGGATAATCCGAGTCTACAACTGAATCCCACTCTTCTTTTTTTAGATCAGTGATAGATTTTATGAATTCAATTTTCATAATTAGTAACTGAAGAAAACTCCAGTAAAAATTATAAGCCCAATCCAGTTATTATTTTTAAATGCCTGCAAGCATTTTTTTCGATCATAATCTTTAATCAGAATCAATTGGTAACAAACTAATATCAGTGACAAAAAAAGCGCAAGGAAGAAAATAGTTTCTAATTCTTTAAAATAGCCTATATAACACCAGAGAATCAGAGATGAAAAATGAAAGATCAATACAGATAGTTTTACATAGTTTCCTAAAGTTAACGCAGAAGAATTTATGCCGATAGAAATATCATCTTGTTTATCACACATGGCATAGATAGTGTCATAAGCTAATATCCAGAAAAAACAAGCCGCAAAGATTAGTATAGTTGCTAGGTTAATTGAGTTTAACTCAGCAGCTGAGACCATAAGAACTCCCCAGGAAAAGGCAAACCCTAAAACAACTTGTGGAAATGAAAAAAATCTTTTTGTGAGAGGGTAAAGGGATGTCAAAAGTATACCAACACAAGCTAGCATAAAAGTGAATTGGTTGGTCCAAGTAAGAAGATAGGCAGAAACTGCTACGAGACTAAAAAACAGTATTAAAGCTTCTTGAGGAGAAACTGTACCAATAACTAGAGGTCTTCCTCTCGTACGTTCAACTTTTCCATCAAAATCTTTATCTAAGAAGTCATTAATTGTACAACCTGCAGACCTCATAAATAAAGTTCCAAGTATAAAAATAAATACCAAAGTAAGATTAGGCTGTCCATTTGTAAGAATATAAAAGGTGGTTAATGTTGGCCATAACAACAAAAAAGTTCCTATAGGTTTATCCAATCTCATAAGAGCGGATAAACCTATCAGTTTTTTGATTGTCATTTTATTCATTAAAGATCGATACTTTAGTCTAGGTTGTTAAGAAAGTTGAGTTAGAATGTTTTATTTTTTTAGTTAACGAGGAGACAAAATTGAAAAAATGGGAATGTATCGTATGCGGATGGGTATATGATGAAGCAGAAGGGTGGCCAGAAGATGGTATTGAGCCCGGAACAAAATGGGATGACATTTCCGAAGACTGGGTTTGTCCAGATTGTGGTGTTAGTAAGGAAGACTTTGAAATGGTTGAAATAGATTAAGTAATGACTTTAACAACTAGAATAGTTTTAGCGATGATAGGCGGTATCTTGGGTGGAGCCTTAATAAAACTTACACATGATTCAGGGTTGTTGGGTAACACTGGTGATATTATTTTATATGACCTTTTAGCTAATGGAATTTTTGATATTGTAGGGCAAATCTTTATTGCCTCTTTAAGATTAGCTATTGTTCCTCTGGTTTTCTTTTCTTTGGTTTGTGGAGTTTTATCAATCTCTTCATCTTCTCAAATAGGCACCATCACCGTAAAAACTTTGTCTCTGTATCTTATAACTACAGCTATAGCTATTTCACTTGCCTTATTTTTCGCATTGCTTATAGAGCCGGGGTTAGGTGCTAATTTAGCTCTCCCGCAAGCTTTCGTAGCTACAGATCCTCCTTCTCTTAAACAAGTCATAGTTAGTATTTTTCCGACTAACCCTATTGCTGCCATGGCCGAGGGCAACATGCTCCAAATAATAGTTTTCTCTTTGTTGTTCGGCATAGCTTTGAAGGGCATTGGTGATTCAGGAAAGCCTTTACAACAAAGTTTTCAAAGACTAAATGATGTTGTTTTAAAGCTAGTTACTATGTTGATTGAGTTAGCCCCATACGGAGTTTTTTCTTTATTATTAACCTTATTTGCTGTTAAAGGTATTGGCGTAATAGGTGACTTAAGTAAGTATTTCTTTTTATTATTATTCGTTCTCATATTCCATGGACTGGTAACTTATGGATTGTTTATTACTCTCATTGCTAAGTTAAATCCATTTACTTTCTTTAGTAAATTAAGATCATTATCTGTATTTGCTTTCAGCACTTCATCTAGTAGCGCAACTATGCCAGTAACTTTAAGAACTGTTACCACTAAATTGGGTGTAAAGCCTTCAATTGGATCTTTTACTGTGCCCCTTGGCGCAACTGTAAACATGGATGGCACTGCAATCATGCAAGGAATTGCCACTGTATTTATAGCCCAAGCTTATAATATTGACCTTACTACCATAGACTACTTGATGGTTATTTTGACAGCAACACTAGCTAGCATAGGAACTGCAGGAGTTCCTGGTGTGGGTTTAATTATGCTGGCTATGGTTTTAGAACAGGTTGGATTACCAGTGGAAGGAATAGCGTTAATCATTGGAGTAGATAGACTTTTAGACATGACAAGAACCGTAGTTAATGTCTGTGGAGACTCAATGGTTTCTTGTGTGGTTGCAAAATCTGAAGGAGAGTTTGATAAAGAAATTTTTGATAGCAAAATTTAGTTTTCTTTAATTTCTTATTCTTGTAGACTCACGCGCTTTATAACTTTTAAAAGGTTAGATTTACTAAACGGAGCAGATGATGATGGAATCATATTTACATATACCGCCACTTTTAGGTGTTTTTGGATTGCTCGTGGCTTTAGCTATTTACGTAGTTGTCAGCAGGTATCCGGCAGGAAACGAAGCGGTAACTAAGATTGGTGATCAGATTCACTCAGGAGCCATGACATTCATGCGTAGGGAGTACAGCTATTTGGTGCCTTTTGCAGCTGTAGTAATAGCAATTGTTTATTTTTCAGGTTTAGGTCTTTATACGGCTATAGCTGTTTTCGCAGGCGCATTTTCTTCTGCAATTGCTGGTTGGCTTGGTATGTATTCAGCAACAAAAGCCAATGTAAGAACTGCAACTGCTGCTTCAGAATCAGGTGCTGAAACGGCTCTGTCTATAGCGTTTTATGGTGGAAGTATTATGGGCTTATGTGTAGCCTCACTAGGCTTGATAGGCCTAGGTGGACTGTTTTATTTTATTAGCGCAGATCACCCTCATGCTATTGAAGGTTTTGGTATGGGCGCTTCTATAGTTGCTTTATTTTCTCGTGTCGGTGGAGGAATTTTTACTAAGAGTGCTGATGTAGGTGCAGATCTAGTAGGAAAACTAGAAGCAGGCATTCCCGAAGATGATCCAAGGAATCCTGGCGTAATAGCTGATAATGTTGGTGATAATGTTGGAGACATAGCAGGTATGGGTTCAGATATTTTTGAATCTTATTGCGGATCTATGATTGCTTGTATTGCCATTGCCGGAACTTTTGTAGCCGCAGAGGGAAGGTCAGCAATGATGTTTTTACCATTAGCCCTAGCGTCGATAGGATTAATATCATCTATGATAGGAATTATCATAGTAAGAGTATTTTCAAGTCTCTCTCCTGCTTCTGCTTTACGAACAGGAACAATAGGCGCTCCTATTGTTTTTATTGCAGCTTCATACTTTCTAATAAATGCTCTTTTACCTGAAAATAATATATATGTACCTGTTGATGTTTGGCTAGCTGTATTGACTGGTGCAGTTGGAGGCATAGTAATTGGACTAATTACAGAATATTACACAGGTTCCACTCCGGTTGTAAAAATAGCGAAGTCAGCTCAAACAGGACCGGCAACAGTAATGATTACAGGCTTGTCTGTTGGTATGCAATCAGTTGTTTTACCAATAGGATCAATTGCCATAATAATTTATTTATCGACAAGTCTATCTGACATCTATGGTGTTGGCATTGCTGCTGTGGGAATGCTTTCAACTGTAGGTATAACAATGGCAATAGATGCATATGGACCGGTAGCAGATAATGCAGGCGGAATAGCTGAGATGGCTGGAATGCCTCCGGAAACAAGAGAAATTACAGATGAATTAGATGAACAAGGAAACACAACCGCAGCAATAGGAAAAGGTTTTGCAATTGGGGCGGCTGCTCTAGCTGCATTGGCTATCATTTCAGCTTTTGTTGCCACTGTTCCTACGGAGGATGGTGAGACTTTGAAATTACTTCTTTCCGAACCCATGGTTCTTGTAGGAATGTTTATTGGAGGTGCAATACCTTTCTTAGTCGCTTCAATAACAATGACGGCTGTAGGAGATGCAGCTTTTGAAATGATTAATGAAATCAGAAGGCAATTCAAAGAAATTCCTGGCTTGTTAGAAGGGACTGCAGAACCAGATACAGAAAAATGTGTAGACATAGCAACCACCGCAGCTCTAAAGAAGATGCTTTTACCTGGAGTCATAGCAGTTGGTGCCCCTCCATTAGTAGGCTTCACATTGGGAGCTGAAGCTCTAGGTGGAATGCTTGCAGGAGGACTGCTTTCTTGTGTTTTAATGGCTTTGTTTATGGCAAATGCTGGTGGAGCTTGGGACAATGCAAAAAAATATATTGAAAAAGGAAATCTTGGAGGAAAGGGCACTGATACTCATGCTGCTGCAGTTGTAGGTGATACGGTTGGAGATCCTTTTAAAGATACATCTGGACCTTCTATGAACATTTTGATAAATGTTATGGCAATTGTAAGTTTGGTTATAGCGCCACTTTTAGGATAGATTCTTTCTCATAGTTATATGTGGAATGCCCGTATCAGATTGGTATGGGCCTCCTTCAAGATAATTCAACGCAAGATAAAAATTTATAGCCTCTTCTCTCGCATTTAGAATTACTGTCTTCGCTCCATTCTTCCCAGCATATTCTTCAAGTTTCTTTACTATCTCAGAGCCTATACCTTTTCTTTTTAGATTTTCACTAATAGCCATATACCTAATTTGAGCCTCTTCATCAGAATTAAAGTGAACCCTTCCAGACCCAACTACTTTTTTGTATTCATCCATAGCTATTAGGTGGAAGCTGGAGCTTTCAAGTTCATCTTTCAGAGAATTTTTTGACATTCCAAGGGGTTTTCTAAGCATTTCCCATCGAAAGAGGAAATAGTTATTCCATTCTTCTGGAGTTTCAGGAGATTTAATAAAGTAATTCAGCATTATTTTTTGTTAAATTTTAAACTATCTCTTATGGGAAAGCAGGATGATATATTTAGTGCAGGTAATTTAAGCGGTTTGCCTTTTTCTTTCAACGAAGAAGTTACAGAAGTTTTCGAAGATATGATCGATAGATCTGTTCCTGGTTATAAGACTAGCATAAGACTTATAGAATATTATGCAAAAATGTATTCTCAAGATAACTCAAATTTTTATGACTTGGGGTGTTCTTTGGGTGCTTCAACAAAAGCTTTGTTGGACTCTATTCAAAACAAGAATATAAAAGTTATTTCTATAGATAATTCTGAAGCAATGATAGATAAATGTAAGAGATCTTTTGTATCTTATATAGAAGACGGCTACTTAGATTTAAAATTAGAAGACATCAACACCTCTGAGATAAATAACGCATCTGTGGTAGTTATAAATTTTGTTTTACAATTTTTGGATGTTGAGAAAAGAGACCTTCTTATAGAAAATATTTATAAGGGGCTTAATTGCGGCGGGGTTTTAATAGTTTCGGAGAAGATTCATTACGAATCTAGAAGGGAATCTGAAAGTATGTTTTTATTACACCATAAATTTAAAGCAAAGAATGGATATACCAAGATGGAGATCTCAGCTAAACGAGACTCTCTAGAAGGTATTCTCGTAACTGAACCTGAGCTAGTTCATAGAGAGAGAGCAAAGAGAATCGGCTTTCGAGTTATAGATAAATTGATGTCTAATCTTAATTTTTCCACGTATTTATTTATTAAGTGATGGATTTTATTTCTCCAGTCTGGCAGAAATTATTAGACCCCTATACAAATAAAATATTTGGAGATAAAAAAGATAAACGCATAAAATTGTGGCAAAAAATTCTTTCTGAGTTACCTGACCTAAAAGATAAGACTGTAGATCTTAAATCAGGAGTAAAAATAAATTCTAATTGGGAATCTAAAGATCTCACTCAAACTGAAGATTTACTATTGAAACTTCTTCCTTGGCGAAAGGGCCCTTTTTCAATCAACGAAGTTTTTATAGATAGTGAGTGGAAGTCAAATCTGAAATGGGATCGTTTTTTAAAGATTAATCTAGATCTTGCCAATAAGACAATATTAGATGTAGGTTCTGGCAACGGTTATTACGGCTTCAGGATGTTGGGCTTAGGGGCGAAAGAAGTCTTGTGTCTGGAGCCTAATTTAAACCATTTTGTTCAATTTAAAGCTATTAATCATTTTGTAGGGTCTAAAAAAATTCGTATGTTGCCAGAAAGGCTTGAGTCAATTCAAGTAGATGCTTCTTATTTTGAGATAATATTTAGTATGGGTCTTTTGTATCATCAAAGAGATCCAGGACAACACCTTAGATTATTGGCTTCTCACTTAAAAGAAGGTGGGAATATTATTATTGAGACCATAGTTACCTCGAAAGATTATGAAGATTCTCTTGTACCTAAAAAGAGGTATGCAAATATGCCCAACGTACGATTTGTTCATACTGAAAAAGGCTTAGAAAGGCTTATTCTTGATAACGGTCTAGAAATTGTTTATTCAACTGATCCAGTAATGACTTCAATTTTTGAACAAAGGACTACAGACTGGATGCCCTTCAAATCTTTTGAATCAGCCGTGTTGAAAGGCAATCCTGAGATAACAGTTGAAGGCTATGCTGCTCCTTCAAGGAAGTTTGTTGTTCTTAAGATTCAGAATAGTCGACTTTAGTTCCTATCCACCTATCTACTAAAACTTTAGCAAATTGCTCATCAGTTTTTGCAATTTCTATTGCTTCTGCTTGAGCAAATTCTAATAAGCTAGAATCACGTATAGGATCTGCTATTTTCAAGTCCATAAGTCCTGACTGCCTTAGTCCGTAAATATCACCAGAACCTCTTAGCTCTAGGTCTTTTTCTGCTATAACAAAACCATCATTCGTTTCTTCCATGGTCTTTATTCTTTCCTTTGCAATTTCTGTTAGAGGGTCTTTGTAAAGAAGGAGACAGTGTGAGTCGGAGCCTGCTTTTCTACCAACTCTTCCTCTTAGCTGGTGTAGCTGCGAGAGACCTAATCTTTCAGGATTCTCAATGATCATGAGTGTCGCCTCTGGTACATCAACACCTACTTCAATAACAGTTGTACAAATCAAAAGTTGAATGTTACCTTCACGAAATCCATTAATAACTTTATCCTTTTCAATTTTTTTTAAACGTCCATGCACTAGGCCAATTTTTATGTTTGGGATAGCTTTTTTTATGTCTAGAAATAATTCTTCTGCTGATTGAGCTTCTAGTTCTTCTGATTCTTCAATAAGAGTACATACCCAATAGGCTCTTTGACCATCAAGACAAACTTCTTCAATTCTTTTTATAACTTTGTCTCTCATTGAATTAGATCTAGATGAAGTTTTTACTGGTTTTCTTCCAGGAGGCAATTCATCAATTATGGATGTTTCCAGAGATCCATAGACCGTCATGGCCAAAGTTCTAGGTATGGGAGTTGCTGTCATAATTAATTGGTGAGGACTCAGCTTTTTGGATCCTCCTTTTTCTAACATAGAGAATCTTTGATGCACTCCAAATCTGTGTTGTTCATCTATTACTGTTAGACCTAATCTATAAAAGACTACATCTTTTTGGAAGAGGGCATGTGTACCCACAAGAATATTAATCTTACCTTCTTCCAGTTCAGAAATTATTTTCTTTCTTCTAGTAGCAGTGGTTGATCCTGTTAGAAGATCAACTTTTAAACCCAAAGGACTGAACCAGTTAGATAAGGTCTGATGGTGCTGTTCTGCTAGTATTTCGGTTGGACACATAAAAGCAGTTTGCCATTCATTGTTAGCAGTATGCAGTGCTGCTAAAGCACCTACTAAAGTCTTTCCTGAGCCTACATCTCCTTGAAGCAGTCTTCGCATTGGAGACTTAGCGGTTAAATCTTTAAGAATTTCACTCCATGTTTTTTTTTGGGCTTCAGTCAGTTGGAAGCCTAAAGAATTAAGGAATTGCACTTCATTGGAAGATTTAATTCTCATCTTTGGTCCTTCTCTGCCCTCTAATTCATTTTTGAGTATTCCGGCACATAACATGTGTGCTACAAGCTCTTCTTTTATAAGTTTTTTTTGGGCAGGATGGTTCCTGCTTAATAGAATATCTAAATCTATATCTGCAGGTGGGTTGTGGATGAATTTTAATGCTTGGAATAGGTCTGAAAATTCTTCATCAGCATCTTTTTTGATACCCTCTTTTAGTAAATTATTCTTTTCACAATAGTTAATTGCACCAGAGATAATTTTTTTTAACCTACCTTGTTGCAGTTTTGAAGTGGATGCATAAACAGGGGTAAGGTTTTTATCAACTTCCAAGGGGTCAGATTTTTGAAAGACTTGGTATTGAGGATGAATCATTTCTTTCCCAGCAGATCCATGCCTAATAGTTCCATAACATCGCATCAAAGAGCCTTGTTTTAAAGCCTTATGCTGAGCCATTGCAAAATGGAACATTCTGATTGTTAATCGGCCTGTCCCGTCATAAATCTCAGTGAACAACATTCGTCTTCCTCTGAAAACAACAGTAGATTTAATAATTTCTCCTTCTATTAGAATAGGAGTCTCGTAAGGTGCTTCACCAAGATTTGTTAGTTTTGTTCTATCTTCGTAACGATAAGGAAGATGAAAAAGGGCATCTTGTATATTTTTTATACCCAATTGTGAAAGAGACTCAGAGACTTTAGGGCCTACTCCTTTGAGTTCTTCTACGGGGTGGTTGATTATCTTGCCTTCAGGCATGGATCATTACTATTCTTTTTCTTTGATGATAATGGCCTCTACTTCAATTAATGAGTCTAGAGGCAATCTTGCTACTTGAAGAGCTGCACGGGCCGGATAAGGCTCCTCAAAATATTCAATCATAATTTCATTTACTTTAGCAAAACAAGATAGGTCTTGAAGAGAGATATTTAGTTTTACTATATCATTGAGGCTACAGTTAGCAGCTACACATACAGCCCGAATATTATCGAAAACTCTTCTGATTTGATTCTCTTCACCTTCAACAAGTTTCATGGTAGCTGGGTCAAGAGGAATTTGACCTGAAAGAAAAATGTTATTACCTACTCGAACCGCTTGAGAATAAGGGCCTATTGCATTTGGAGCCTCTGAAGTCTCAATCTTTTGTTTCATAATTCTCAATGGATGGTCTTAACTTTTCTCATTTCTTGATCGTGCACTCTATTTACAGATATTATCGCTTTAAGTGTTTTTAGTCTTCTAATAACTTTTGCTAGATGCAATCTATCGGTAACTTGAAGATCAAGATTAAATTCGTATATACCAGCTTCAGGTTCATTTGTTTTTATAGAAGAGATATTAGTATTTGCTTCTGTAATAGATGAAGCTAGATTAGCTAAAAGACCAGGTTTATCATTAGCAATTATTTTAATTTCAACCGGGAAAGCTCTACTTAATTCTTGATGCCAATTAAGAGGGAAGCACTGGGTTGGATCTTTTTTTACAGCCAGAATATTTTTACATCTTTCTTGATGGACAACGAGGCCTCTTTCAGCGGTAAAGTGACCTATCACTGAATCACCTGGGATAGGACGACAGCAAGTTGCATAATTTACTACTAGGCCTTCTGCGCCTGTTATTTCAAGTGGAATAATAGTTTTAGATTTATTTTTTCCTTTTTGATGCAAGGAGTTAGATATTTGTGTTGCAACAATATTCCCCATTCTCTTTCCCAGTCCTATTTCTTCTAAGAGCTTATTTAAACTTCTTACCCCAAGACTATCTAAGGCTGTTCTTAAATCTTGTTTATCTATATCTTTTAATCTTATGTCCATAGAATTAAGTGATTGATCTAATAGCTTTTTTCCAAACTTCTTTGCTTCTGAAATCTTTAGATTACTTAGATAATGTCTAATGTTATTCCTTGCCCTTGCTGTGACTGCAAAGTTTAGCCAAGCAGGGTGAGTTTGAGGCAAAGGATCTCTCAATATTTCTATTGTCTGTCCACTCTCCAATGGAACGCTCAAAGGAGCAAGTTTTCTATTAATTCTACAACCTCTACAATGATGGCCTATGTCTGTGTGAACAGCATAAGCAAAATCTATAGCTGTAGAGCCTGCAGACATTTCCATAATTTTTCCTTGAGGAGTAAAGACATAGATTTCATCTGGAAAAATATCAGTTTTTACTGATTCAACGAATTCTTCAGAAGAATCATAATTATCTCTCAACTCTAAAAGGCTAGCGACCCATCTTCTTGCTTTTATTTGAGGTTTAGTGTCTGACTTATTGCCTGATTTATAGAGCCAATGAGAAGCAATACCATTTTCTGCCATATCATCCATTTCTTGAGTTTTTATTTGAATTTCAACAGAGAGGCCTTTGATTCCAACAACTCCTGTGTGTATAGATTGATAACCATTAGATTTAGGCAATGCGACATAGTCTTTAAACCTTCCATCTACGGGTTTATAAATACTATGGACTAAACCTAGTGCTCTGTAACAATTCTCAGGAGTATCAACAATAATCTTTAGAGCAAAAACATCCATGATTTCATTAAACGACCTTCTCCTTTCTTTCATTTTCCTGTAAATGCTATATATATGTTTTTCTCTGCCTTCTACTAATGCAGGTAGCCCCTCATGATGGAGTGTCTTTTCTATATCCTTTTGCATCTTCCTAATAAGTTTATTTTGGCTGCCTCTATTTTTTTTTACGGCTGCAGTTAGGCGTTCGTATCTAGTTGGGTAAATCACTTGAAAGGCTAAATCTTCTAATTCTCTATATACATTATTCATTCCTATGCGGTGTGCTATAGGAGAATAAATTTCTAACGTTTCTTTGGCTATTCTTAATTGTTTCTCTCTATCTAAATGAAACAAGGTACGCATGTTATGGAGTCTGTCAGCAAGCTTAACTACAATAACTCTTATGTCTGTTGCCATAGCAAGGACCATTTTTTGAAAATTTTCTGCTTGAGCTTCTGTTTGAGATGAGATTGTTAACTGATCAAGCTTGCTTACTCCGTCAACAAGGTTAGCAACATCTTTATTAAATTTTTTTTCTATAAGACTCTTAGGAATGCCCGAATCTTCTATTACATCGTGCAGCATCGCTGCGGAAAGGCTGTCTTCATCCATCCTTAACGAACCCAGGATGTTTGCTACTGCAATTGGATGGCTTACATAAGGATCTCCGCTGGATCTAAACTGGCCGGAGTGGGCTTCACAGGCTAATTCATATGCACGCTCAACTTGTTTAACTTGTTTTGGATCCAAGTAATCTGAGAGCTTTTTTGATAGTGCTGTTATTGATTCCATAGAAATCCAAAAATATAAACAGAGTATCTCTATTTTTGAGCCTATTGGCTAATAAAAGGGAAGGAAATTATTTCGTAGGAAAATCTTGAGCTGATAATTCTTCTGAGAATTCTTGTTCAAGATCGGCAATATCAACCTTAAGGTCATTGATATTTTCTAAGGTTACTGTTCCTGCTTCAATTTCTCTTAAAGCCATAACCGTAGGTTTATCACCTTCCCACTCTAAGGTTGCTCTTCTGCCACCAGTAGCAAGCTGCCTAGCTCTTTTGGAAGCTAGAATAATTAATTCATATCTTGTTGATACTTTTTCTAAAGCATCTTCAACAGTAATTCTTGCCATATCTCTGTATCATTGATTAAGGGTTGGGCATTCTACTCGATAGAACTCTATTGATCCAGCAATAGGTTTAAACAGGTTTCAGCGATTTCCTGCCTTTCTTTAGGTATTTCATGCTCATGATTGATTATTAAGATTAGATCGTTAAGAGCTGATTCAAAATTGTCATTAACTACAAGCCGATCAAAAGAACTTCCATTTATAATTTCATTCTTTGACTGAGCAAGTCTATTTTTTATCTCTATTTCAGAATCTTGATTCCTTTTATTCAGTCTTTTTCTTAAAGCCTCTTTAGAAGGAGGTAGGACAAATATTGTAATTGCTTCAGGATAGCATTTTTTAATTTGCTGAGCTCCTTGCCAGTCTAGTTCTAAGACAATATCTATATTTTGGTCTAGTTGCTTTTCAACCCATTTTTTTGGTGTTCCATAAAGATTACCGAAAACTTCTGCAGACTCTAAGAGATCTCCATTTTTAGACATTTCTAAAAACTCATATTTTGTTGTAAAAAAGTAGGATTCACCATTTACTTCATTTTCCCTTTTTGCTCTTGTTGTGTATGAGATCCCAAGTTTAAGATTCTTAAGTGGCGAATTTTCTAATAGAGACTCAATTAGGCTAGTTTTCCCTGCTCCTGAAGGCGCTGAAATGACAAATAGTTTACTCATATTAAATAAAAGGAGTTTATTGTAGGTTAAATACTATTAAAATAGATTATCAAAGGTTATCTTTTTTATAATCTGACTAATGAATAAAGCACAAAATAATTTTTTTTCTTTGGCAATTAAAGAGCAAGCTCTCCTTTTTGGAGATTTTACTTTGAAGTCAGGTAAAAAGAGTCCTTATTTCTTTAATATTGCTGCTCTTTTTGAGGGAGGGTTCTTGCATGAGCTTTCTTCCATGTATCTCGATATTATTGATCAATTAGAAGACCCTTACGATGTAATTTTTGGACCTGCATATAAAGGCATACCTCTTGCATCCAGCCTTGCTACACAATTAGGTTTGAAGAACTCTAAAGCTTATCCTGTTTGCTTCGATAGAAAAGAAGAAAAAGATCACGGAGAAGGAGGAGTTCTTATTGGCTCCGTTAAAAATAAAAAAGTATTGGTAATAGACGACGTCTTAACTGCCGGGACAGCTTTAAGGAATTCCATTAATTTAGTGAATGAGTCTGGCGGAGAGGTTGTTGCAGCTATTGTAGCTTTAGATAGGGAAGAGAAGAATGACGAAGGAGGTACTATTAAAGAAAGCCTTCAGGAGGAACTCAATATACCAATCAAAACGATAGCTTCTATTTCAAATCTTACAAGTTTCTTAGAGCAAGATAAAAATCTTGAAGAGCAAGCAGAACTTATTAAAAGTTATTATTCTGAATAATGTTTACAGGTATTGTCCAAGAGGTAGGCAGTGTTAACTTTGTATTGGAAACAGAAACAGGTTTTTCTTTAGAGATCGCAGTTCAAAAAGGGTTCTCTGCCGGACTATCAAAAGGAGCAAGTATTGCAGCTAATGGATGCTGCCTGACAGTTACCAGGTTTAGTGAAGATAGTATTTCTTTTGATGTAATAAAAGAGACTGCTCGAATCACAAATCTAGATTCTTTAGAATTAAAAGACAAAGTTAACCTAGAGAGGTCATTAAAATTTGGAGATGAAGTAGGTGGTCATGTTCTTTCTGGTCATGTTTCTTGTGTCGCAGATGCAGTATTAAAAAACCAAGATGGAGAAGTGGAACTAATCATCAACTGCCCCAGTGAATGGAGAAAGTACATTATTCTTAAAGGTTATGTAGCCGTTAATGGTGCTAGCTTAACAGTGGCTAAAGTTTCCCATGAAAGTTTTTCTGTCTTCCTAATACCAGAAACTCTTTCTTCTACTAATTTGTCTCTAATCCAAGATAAAGATCAGGTAAATATTGAGATAGATCAAACTACTATAGCTACTTTTATGGCTCTAGAAACTAGACTTGAAGAATAGTTAGATTCTCAGTAAGCTAGAGAATATGTGGAAATATTTTGTTATTTTTCTTATCTTTTTGTTTTCTTCTTGTAGCTCGGAAGACCCCTTTAATTCAGACTCAGAAAAGAATTATCAATCCACTTATAGTCCTGATAATAGTGGTGATTTTGTAATAATAGGTGCTAGGATTTTAACTGGAACAGGAGAAGACTATCCTTCGGCTGATGTATGGGTGTCCAATAATAGAATAAAATCCATTGGAGTTGAGCTCAATTATCCAGAGAACATCGAATTAATAGACGCAACCGACAAGTGGTTAACTCCTGGGATTATAGATATTCATTCTCATATGGGTGTTTATCCGTCGCCAAGTCTCAGATCAAGCTCGGATGGTAACGAAGCTACAGATCCGGTCACACCGCATGTTTGGGCAGAACACTCTGTGTGGACCCAAGATACTCAGATGCCTTTAGCTCTTAAAGGAGGAATAACAACGTTTCATGTTCTTCCTGGTTCAGCCAATCTTTTTGGAGGGCGAGGAGTAACTCTTAAGAATGTCTGGTCAAGAACCATGCAAGGTATGAAATTCCCAAACGCTCCTTATACCCTCAAGATGGCGTGTGGTGAGAATCCAAAAAGGGTTTACGGCAATTTGAATAGAGAACCTTCTACTAGAATGGGTAATGTTGCCGGATACAGAAAAGCTTGGATTCAGGCAGAAAATTATAAAGAAAAAAGATCACCCACTAGAGATTTAAAATTAGAAACCTTAGCAGGTGTATTGGATGGAGAGATATTGATACAAAACCACTGTTATAGAGGTGAAGAAATGGCTGTCATGCTCGATATAGCTAAAGAATTTAAATATAAAGTAACTGCTTTTCACCATGCAGTAGAGGCTTACAAGATTGCTGATCTATTAGCTGAAAATGGTGTGTGTGCTGCTATGTGGGCAGATTGGTGGGGATTTAAACATGAAGCTTTTGATATGGTTTGGGAGAACGTTGCGATAGTAGACCAAGCAAATAATGCAACTGGTTGTGCAATAGTGCATTCGGATTCTCCAATTGGTATTCAACGATTAAATCAAGAAGCGGAAAAAGCAAGATCTGCGGGAGTTAGGGCGGGTTTTGATATTCCAAGATCTAGAGCCATTCAATGGATAACAAGAAATCCTGCAAAAGCTTTAGGTATTTTAGACGAAGTTGGAACATTAGAGCCTGGAAAAATGGCTGATATTGTTATATGGAACCAAGATCCTTTTAGTGTCTATGCAAAAACAGAAAAAGTTTTTATTGATGGTTTAATTCACTATGATCATGAAGACCCCTCAACTCCAAAACCGACTGACTTTGAGTTAGGTCTTTTAAAACCGGAGGGCAATAGATTGTGAAAGCGCTAATCTTCCTTTTTTCTTTGGTTTTCTCTTTTATTGTTCAAGGAGAAGGCCTTCTCTTGAAAGGTGGAAATGTTCACACTGCAGATTCTGAGGGGATACTAGAAAATACTGATATTTATATCAAAGATGGAAAGATAATTAAGATTGGAAAAGATTTGAAGGTCAGTGCTTCTCGAGTAGAAGACTTAAATGGCAAAATAGTAACACCTGGTTTTATAGCTCCTTACTCTCAGTTGGGAATAGTGGAGATCGAAGCTGTAGCTGAGACTAGGGATGACAGGTCGACAGTGTATTCCTCGGGTTTGAGCATTGTTTCAGCTTTTAATCCACACTCTACTCTAATTCCTTATAACCTTAGAGGTGGTATAACAACTGCTCTTTCCGTACCTAGTAGCTCAGGATTGTATTCAGGCTTGGCTTCTTCTTTTTCTTTATCAAGTAGCTTAGAAGGAAGTTTAATTAGTCAGGACATCGCTTTATTCGGTAGTGTAAGCTCTGGAGAAGGTTCAAGAGCAGCTAAGATGCTTTTACTTGAAGATAGTTTGGATGTAGCTTCTAGAGTTATAGAAGCGGATGGTTGGAATGATGAAAAAGGCCTGCCGTCCTCTTCCAGTTATTCCAGTAGAGATATCATCGCTTTGAAAAGAGTCCTTTCTAGAGAGATACCTCTTGTTGTAAGAGCAGACAGAGCCTCAGATATTCTATTCTTAATTAACTTTTCTATAGATAAAAATATTAGATTGATTGTAAGAGGAGGTTCAGAAGCTTGGATGGTAGCAAAACAGTTAGCCAAAACAAATACCCCAGTTATTCTTGAACCAATTAATAATCTTCCTGGATCTTTTAATCAATTAGGCGCGAGATTAGATAATGCTTCCATGCTTAATAAGGCGGGGGTTAAGATTCTCATAGCTTCCCATGAAACCCATAACAGCTATTTGAGTCGACAGGCTGCTGGAATAGCCGTTTCTTATGGGCTACCTTGGGATGTGGCCCTTAGAGCGATAACTAGTAACGTTGCTGAAGTTTTCGGTTTAAAAAAAATTGGCATGATCAAAACAGGGTACAAAGCTGATTTAATAATCTGGGACAAGGACCCCCTTGAAGTCTCTGCTTTTGCTCAGCAGATTTATATCTCTGGGAGATTGATGTCCAGCGAGTCCAGATCCACCCGTTTGAGAGACAGGTACCTTAATTCAGACTAGTTGTTATTGGGAGAGTTGTTCTTTTACAAGCTTGCTGACCGTTGACATGTCGGCTTTCCCCAGCAGTTTTGGTTTTAAACTACCCATAATCTTTCCAATATCTTGCATAGAACTTGCATCAGAACTGATTATTTCCTCTTTAACAATCTGCATAAGATCTTCTTCAGACATTTGTTCAGGAAGAAACTCTGAGAGCATTAAAATTTCATTTTTTTCTTTTTTAGCCAGTTCAGGTCGGTTGGCTTCTTGAAATTGAGAAGCTGCATCTTTCCTTTGTTTAATCATCCTTTGGAGGATAGAAATTACAAAAGAGTCATCAAGGGTTACTTTGTTATCTATTTCTTCTTTCTTTAATTCAGAAATAGCCATACGAAGAGTCGTAACAATTTCTTTATCATGATTTCTCATGGCTGTTTTTACAGCCTCTTGGATTAGCGGTAGGAGTGTTATTTCCGCCATAAAGCTTAAATAGTAAACTTAGAAACGAGGAGGGCGACCTAGCCTGTTGTTTTTTTGATTCTTTTGTTCCCTTTTTACAGCAGCAGCTTTTTTTCTTTTAAGGACAGCTGTAGGTTTTTCGTAGAATTCTCTTTTTCTAACTTCAGGAATAATACCTGCTCTTTCAACAGCGCGTTTGAACTTTCTAAGTCCAACATCGAATGATTCGTTAGGTCTAATTTTTATTGATGGCATATACTTTAACCCTCTTGGGTTGCGCAATTCTATAGAACCCTTTTTATTTTGGAAAGTCTTTCTTTTTTTTTATTTGTCAGCAGAATGTATGTTTATTAGTTAAACAAATGAAAGTATTAGGTATAGAAACATCTTGCGATGAAACTGGCATAGCTATTTATGACGGAAGCTCTAATAAGATAATATCTGAGAAACTATTCAGTCAAGCTGCGAAACATGCAGATTATGGGGGTGTTGTTCCAGAACTTGCCTCCCGAGATCACGTCAAAAAATTGATACCTTTGCTCTCTGAAACAATAAAAGAATCGGGTATTAATGCCGATGCCCTTGACGGTATCGCTTATACGGCAGGCCCGGGGCTGAGAGGACCTTTGTTGACAGGAGCTGCTTTAGCTCAATCTTTGGGTCTAGGCTGGGACATTCCTTGTGTAGGCATTCATCACATGGAAGCCCATTTATTAATAAATTTATTAGAAGATCCTGCGCCATCTTTCCCTTTCCTTACACTGTTGATTTCAGGAGGGCATTGCTTAATTATCAGAGCTAATAATTTTGGTGAATACAAAGTTTTAGGTCAAAGCAGAGATGATGCAGTGGGAGAAGCCTTTGATAAAGTAGCCAAGTTACTAGATTTGGGTTATCCAGGAGGCCCAAAAATAGAAGAGTTGGCTACCAGAGGAGATCCCAATGCATTTAACCTTCCCAGGCCCATGACTAAAGAAGCTCACCTTGATTTTAGCTTTAGTGGCTTGAAAACAGCAGTCTTGTACGCATTTAGAAGTGAAAAAAATCCATCGGATACTTTTAAAGCTGATCTAGCTGCTTCCTTTCAAGAAGCTGTAGCAGATACTCTATTTTTGAAATCTCAAAAGGCAATTGCACAAAATGGCCTAGATCAGCTGGTAATAGGAGGAGGAGTTGCTTCAAATAAATACATTAGAAAGAAGTTAATTGAAGGTCTAAAAGGTAATAAAATATTTTTTCCTCCCTTAAATAGGTGCACAGACAATGGAGCGATGGTAGCAGTCACTGGGCATTACAGGTTAAGTAAGAAAAATATTTCAAGCAATATAGTAATTAGACCAAAATGGAATTTATCGGAGTTATAGTTAATGGATAAGGTTTATATAAAAAATTTAAAAGTTGAGGCAATCATTGGAATCTTTGAATGGGAGAGAGAAGTAAAACAAATAATCTCAGTCGACATAGAGATGGACTTCGACAATAAAAAGGCTGCAACATCAGATGATATAGAGGATGCACTTGATTATAAAAAAGTTGGGAAGAGGGTTTCAGCCTTTATCCAAGGTTCGAAAGTTAAATTGGTAGAGAGTCTTGCAGAAAAGGTTGCTAAGATTATTTTGCAAGAATTTCCTGTTTCTAGGCTGGTACTTACATTAAGCAAGCCTGGAGCATTGAGGGGTTCTGAGTCAGTAGGGATCTCAATAACAAGACCTTGATGCAAAGAGTCTTTGTAAGTATTGGTAGCAATATAGAGCCAGAAATTAACCTAGAACTTGTTAAGGTTAATTTGAATGATCTCTTTGAATGCGAATATTCAACAACTTATGAAACAAAATCAGAAGGGTTTAGAGGAAATAATTTTTTAAATGCAGTTGTTGGTTTTAATACAGATATAAAGCCACTGGCTTTAAAGGGAGTTTTAAAATCTATAGAGACTGAAATGGGTAGAACGGAGAATCAAAAAGGAATGTCCAATAGAGTTATAGATCTAGATATTATCTTATACGGAGACTCAGTAATTAATGAAGATAAGGTCATCATACCCAGTAGTGATATTGAAGATTGCCTTTTTGTACTTGAGCCTTTAGTTGAAATAGCCGGTCATTTGAAGCACCCAGTCCGAAAAATCTTATTTTCAGAACTTCTTAGGGAATTAAAAGAGAGTTCTTAACAGTTTCTCCTTATTTAAATAGGATGCCTCTGAATGCTTGTTGCCTAGCCAGTACGTTTATATTACCTGCTTGTTTGAGTACTTTTTCTTTTGCTTAAATATTGACAAGCCTTTCTGACACACATGATTCAATTTCTATCTAAATAAAAATTGTTATAGGATGATAGTAATTATTTTACAAAAAAGGAAATATGATGAAAAAATTAATTTTACTACTTATAACAACTCTTTCTGTATGTGTTTTTTCAGCGCATCATGAGAGTCCACCTATGACTACAGATGGAGCTTTCACAACTTTGATGGTAGCTGCCCCTGATATTGAAAAATACACTAAGACATTAAGGAATAATACTTCTGCTTTTCAAACTACTGGTACTACAGGAGCAGGAATATGCGTTACAAATTCAGGAAATGATTATTTAGGTCAAATGATGGTTTGGAGCGCTTTCCCGGATGTCGCTTCCGCTTTAGTAGGAGGTACAAAATATGACCCGCAAAAGGCTCCAAGAGTATATGCTTCTTTAAGAGAAATTAAATATGGAGTAACTTGGAAGCCCTTAACTCCTTTTAGGCTTGAACCTGGTTATGAAAGAGTTCAAAGAATTAAGGTACCAGCGGAGAACCTTCAAGCTTTTAATGAAGGAATTAATAAGCTTGAATCTGCTATAAATGCAGCTGGTCATCCTAATTTCTTCAATGGAGTTTTTGTACAAATAGGGGGAGGATCTCATGAAGTGGAAACTTTGATGGTTCGTTCTATCACTAGGGACGCAAACTCCATGGGAGTTTTATTTGATGATTATTTTGCTGGAGGAGCCACTTGGGCAAGTCAATACGATGACGTGATGAAATTAGGTGAAGTTCTGTCAGATAATATGGAAATATGCGAACAACTTTACTTTGGCGGTTAAACAATTCTAATATTCTTAGGCATCTCAGGATGCCTAAGAATTAATTAAATATCCTCTCCATAACTTCTTGCTATTTCAACCTTATTCTTTTCTTCCTCAGGTAAATACTTACACGCGGTTAAGAGGCACACAATAGTTATTAATAAAACGGTTGTACACCAAGCAAGAGCTGTTTTTATTGATTCACCCTCATTCACTCCTTGTGTTTGAAGTAAATCACTAACTTCTCCTGTTAAATAAGGACCCAAAGCCATTCCCAGCATACTTAGCATGAGGATAAAAAAAGCACCGGCAACCGCCCGCATTCTGGGCAAAACTAAATCTGCTATGGTTGAAACGCCTAGCCCCAACCACATAGGCGCAATAAAACTAAACATAAAATTCCAAAAGTAAGAAAAGTATAAATTTTCTACATACAAATAAAGAAGAGAAGAGGGGACAATCATTAATGCGACACACACAATCAAGTAAAGTCTACCGTTAGGGTATTTTTCTCTTAACTTATCACCTAATACGCCCCCAGTAACAATACCTAATAGTCCTCCTACTGCAGTAAAGATACCTAAAACAGTTCCAACTTCTAAAATATCCACTCCATGATTTCTCATGTAGAACATTGGCTGGAAGGCTCCATGCGCGTATTGAACAAATGGAATGAAAGGTAAACCCAATAGACAAAATAAATGTGCTTTACTTCTAAAAATTACTGCGAAAATTGCTGGATCTCTCAATCTTAAACTTTGAATCCAACAGGCAATAAAATAACAACCCATACCAAAAGCAACCCATTGTGCAATATCTGAGGTCATCGTAACTAATTGAAAGCATAGTAGAAATATAAATAAAGCTATGGAGAAATTAATAAATAAATTTTTAACTATCTTTTCTTGACCCATTAATGCAAAAGGTGTCAGCCCAATCATTTCTTTAAGCACCTCTTTAAATGGATGTGGGTGTTGAGTAGTTTCTATGCCGTCACTTAACCCTCTTTTTGGTTCTTTGATTCTCCAAGTTACTAGAGCTAAGAGCAAGCCTGGAAGGCCAACAGCTATAAAAGCAGCTTGCCAGCCTCTTATTCCAAAAGGAGCTAAGGAAGGATCCGGGAAGATGGAATTCCATTGATCTACTATGGCACCTCCTAAAAACAAACCTATGCCAGACCCAATGTAGACGCCACTGGAGTAAATAGCTAAAACTGTTGTTCTTACTTTTGGAGAAAAGTAATCAGAAAGTAGCGAGTAGGCAGAGGGACTAGCACTCGATTCTCCAACACCCACTCCAATTCTAAATATTGAAAGGGCCAGAAATGATCGAGCAGTTCCAGATAATACAGTGAAAATACTCCAAGTTGCTAACCCAATACTTATCAGTTTTCTTCTTGTCCAAACATCAGCTAATTTCCCTAAAGGGATTCCCACCACTGAATAGAAAACTGCAAATGCTGTTCCATACAAAAAGCCTATGCCGCTATCTGAGATTCCAAGATCAGCTTGGATTTCTTCTGCTAAAATTGACAATATCTGACGATCAATAAAATTAAAGATATAGACAATAACTAGTAGGCTCAGAGCTACTTTTGCATGATATCCTCCAACTTCAGAACTTTCTTTTCCTGACATAATCTTCCTTATTTATGGACTTAGAGTTTTTTTAAGTAATTTAGGATTCTATTTTTGCAGTTGCATTTCCTGTTACAACAGCAACATCATTTTGATTGGTGGTAACTATCTCTAGATCAATAACTCTTTCTCCATCTTGATCTCTTATGGCTGTAATTGTTGTCGTGCTCTTTAGTGTGTCTCCTGGCCATACTTGGTTTGTAAACCTCACGCCATATTTTTTTAAAGCTCCATCACCTACGTAGTTTGTAAGCATAGTTCCAGTTAACCCCATTGAAAGCATTCCATGAGCAAAAACACTAGGGTATCCTGCTATTTGTGTGGTGAAGACTTCATCAGTGTGAAGAGGGTTGTAATCTCCTGATGCTCCAGCATACTGAACTATCTGAGTTCTCTTAAGATCCTCAACCAGTGTAGAAGTATGAGTATCTCCAATATTTAATTCATTTTCTTTTAACATTCTATTCTCCTAACTATCTACCACTCTTTCAGTTTGAACTCCAACTCCAGTAGCAGTGATTACTAGCTCTCCATTTTGATTCCTATACTCAGTTACACTCTCACTGAATTTAAGCTTTCCAGCTCTTTTACTTTCTTTTTCCCAAGTTTTACCTGGTTTTGTAGTAGCGCTTAATATATCTCCAGCTCTAACAGGTAAATGATATTCAAAATGTTGCTCTGCGTGTAATCCCATAGCTGCTCCACCTCCACCTCCAGATCCTGCAGAGGGCTTACTACCAGTTGCCTCTTTACCCGATCCAAACCATCCATCTCCCCCAACTTTCGGCCTTAGAAAGTATTCTGGATCAAATTGTGCACTTGACTGGACAAAGGTTGGAGGAGGAATAATGCCTCCAAGTTCTGTATTTTTTGCATATTCTTCATCATGATAAATTGGATTACTATCACCAACGGATCTAGCAAACATCATAATGTGACTAGCTTCAATTAAAAATTTATCTACTGCCATTCTATCTCCTATTTAAAATTCTTCTCAATTAATTCCCATCCTTCATCGGCCAATCCTCTTACTCCGCTAGCTTTTTCAGCTGCCTGCTTGTTTGCGGCCGTCCCATCTCTTACTCTTCCTAAGATTCCTTGGAGAATTCCAGCAAGCTTAAAAAGATTATAAGCTGTATATAAGTCCCATTCTTCGGTTAGGTCTATGCCAATATTATCACTGTAGATTTTTACGTAGTCCTGGATAATGGGTATGCCTTTTTCTTTACAGTAACTAGCATCTGCCATTTTAGGGTTTAAAGTATATTGCAGACAGTGGTAATTAAAATCAGCACAAGGGTCTCCAAGGGTAGATAATTCCCAATCTAATATCGCTATCACATTCGGGTCAGTCGCCCCAACCATTACGTTAGTTAAACTATAATCTCCATGAACAATACTTGTTTGTTTCTCTACAGGAAGGTTTTCAGGAAGCCATTTTATAAGATTATTCATTGATTCAATATTCTCAGTCTCCGAGTCAACGTATTGCTTGGACCACCTAGAGACCTGCCTGCCTACGTAATTCCCAGGCCTCCCAAAATCTTCAAGTCCTACATTTTTGGGATTAATAGAGTGAAGCTTTGCTATGGAAGCATTCATAGAGAGATACACGCCTTTCGCTTCTTCAAAATCAGAATTTTCCATTGCAGGGTCCCATAAAACCCTTCCATCTTTAAATTCCATAATATAAAAAGGTGTACCAATAATATCTTCGTCTTCGCATAGAGCATAACTTTTAGGCACCGGCACATCAGTTTCATTTAGAGCAGTTATAACCTTGTATTCTCGATCAACAGCATGAGCTGACTTTAATAATTTTCCGGGAGGTTTTCTTCTCAATACGTAAGCTTGGTTTGGACTGGAGACCTTATAAGTTGGATTTGATTGGCCCCCTTTAAATTCTTCGACTGTTATAGGTCCTTTAAAGCCTTCAATATTAGAGTTCATATAATCTTCTAATGTAGCAATATCGAATACATGTCTTTCCAAGACTGGCATCGTACCTATATTTTCATCATCTAATTCCATGTTAATCCTTATTTTCAATTATTGAAGATAGATAAAAGAAGTTCAAAAGTAAATATTTAAAGACTATTAATTATTGAATAAATTTTTTTATGATCTCCCGCCATCTACTCTTATAGTTTGTCCTGTAATATAATTTGCTTCAGTTAAGAAATAAACAGCGGAAGATATATCAGCAGGATCTCCCACCCTTCCAAGATCTACTTTCTTAAGGATATTGGTTTTTTCTTCATCGTCAATTTCCTCATTTTCTGGCCATAAAATAATACCTGGTGCTACGGCATTAATTCTTATTTCTGGAGCTAGTTCTTTTGCAAGAGATTTCGTTAGAGTTTCAAGGGCTCCTTTTGCACCCGAGTACAAACTAAAGTTTTTTATTCCTCTGGTTGCCAATGAGTCAGAAATATTTACGACACATCCTTCACTTTCTTTAAGCCCTTTTTGAAAACCTTTGATTAGAAATAAGGGTGTAGTTGTATTCGTATCTAATAATTTCCTCCATTCATCTTCAGTAGCATCTTGAAGAGGAGTGGGGTAGAAACTGGAAGCATTATTTATCAAGACATCTATTTTGTCCGATACCTTATAAAAACTACTAATAGCATAATCTATTGACTCTTTTGAAGAGAAATCTGCTTGTATGGTGTGACAAGAATCCACTTCTTTTGCATTAAGCTCTTGGGAGAGGTTTTCTGCTTCCTTCTTCGATTGATTGTAGTGAATAATTACCTTGTAATTTTTTGTATGAAAATAATTTGCCATAGAAGCACCTATTCTTTTTGCTCCACCGGTAATAAATACAGTTTTCTCTCTCATCTTCAGTTTACGAATTTATTTATTACTTCTAATCTTTTTTCTTTGAGATCTTGAGCAATTTCATTCCCTTTTTTTGTCTTTGTAGAAGGTCTCAAGGTGCTCAGGTCCGACAAAAGCTTACTCCAATCGATTTCCACTTTCGAGCTAGTAATTAATTTGAAAGTATTGTCAGCAATCATAAATCTTTCTGGTCGTCTAAAAGCATCAGTAGTTTGGAGAAGGTCCAATATCTTATTCGGGTTAAAATTTAGATCAGACATAAAAAGAGTTAAGTGTTTATAAACTTCTGAAATTTGAACAAAACTTTTAGGCGCAAAGAATTCGTTGTTTACATCTTTTATTTTTTTTGTATTGCTTAAGAGAGCCGCCCATCTCATCTCAGTATTTTTAGTTTTATTTTGTATTATTGCCAAGGACTCAATATCAAGAGAGTCTTCTTGCATTTGAGTTTCAAGGGCACCACAAGCTCTTAATGTTTTAAAATATTTGTCTGGACTCTCACAATTTAGAGCTTTAATTGTTTCCATCCATATTCTTTCTTTCGGTAAAGTTTCTAACTCTCCTGAAAGAACTATTTCTTTCATGGAATTTAAAGTTTCTTCTTCGATGGTAAAGCCCAAATGGTGTAACTTTGCTACGAATCTGCACACTCTATAAACTCTTAAAGGGTCTTCTTTAAAAGCATTAGATACCTTTCTAATTTTCTTAGCATTGATATCTCGTTGTCCTTGGTAGGGATCTATAAGATTTCCATCTGCGTCTTGTGCAATGGCATTAATCGTTATATCTCTTCTTATAAGGTCTTCTTCGAGAGTCACGCTGGAGTCCGTATAAAAAATAAAACCTTTATGGCCTCTACCAGATTTTCTTTCTGTTCTAGCTAGTGCATATTCCTCTTTAGTTCTTGGGTGTAGAAAAACAGGAAACTGACTGCCTACAGGCATGTAGCCCTGTTCCGATAACTCCTCCGGCGAAGACCCTACAACTACCCAATCTTTCTCTTCGAAAGGGATGTTAAGTAAAGAATCTCTAACAGCTCCGCCTACTAAATAGATTTTCATGTACTTAATTTACCCGATTGCAACTGAAGACTCGACCATCTTCTAATTTTATTGCAGTTAATTTCTTCCCCCAGACACACCCTGTATCCAGGGCAGTTATATTGCTGACTCCGGTTACACCTTCCAAAGCAGCCCAATGACCAAATAACAGGTGGGTGGACCTTTTCATGATTGCTAATTCATGTTTGAACCAGGGCTTAAAACCTTTCGGGGCATTTGAAGGATTACCTTTATGCATTAATTCAATTTCACCTAGCTCATTACAGAATCTCATACGAGTAAAATAATTTGTATACAATCTAAGGCGTTCTTCTTTAGATAAATCTCCATTTTCTATAGATGGCTCATTCCCATACATATTCTTTAAAAAATGTTTGCAATAATTAAATGAACTAAGGCTATTTTTTATCTCTAGCGAATGTTGCTTGGCTTCCTCAAGCGACCAATGAGGAGGTATTCCAGCATGGGTCATTATATATTCCTTTTTTATACCTTGAGAGGTAATAGTATCGTTATGAATAAAAGGTAACTGCTTGAGCCAATTAATATAGAGATCAATATTAGGAGATCTAAGGAGTTTATCTAGGGTATCAGTTTTACTAGACTTAATTACACCCTCTGCCAAAGCTACCAGGTGGAGATCATGATTACCTAGGGTGATAAAACAATTTTCCCTGATTGAATATAAGAACTCTATGCACTTTAGAGAATCAGGTCCTCTGTTAACTAAATCTCCACAAAGCCAGAGCTTGTCCTTAGACGTATTAAAATTAATTTTATCTAAAAGAAGGGTAAGTTCTTGATAACAGCCCTGAATATCTCCTATTGCGTAATTAGCCATTTTAAGTCTGGATCAATAAATTTGATATTTTAAGGAATTCTTCTACTGTCAGATCTTCAGGTCTCAGAGAAGACTCTATATTTAGATATTCAAAATCCTCTTTTCCTAAAATATCTTTATAAGACTTGCTTATCATTTTTCTTCTTTTAGAAAATGCTATTTGAGTAATTTCTTGAAGCTTTTTTGCAGTAGGGGAGTTTATATCTCTTCCAGGTATTGGTGTTAATTTTACAAATATACTTTCTACAGCAGGAACGGGTTTAAAACTTTCTGGGTTAACAACGAAGAGGCTTAATACTTTAGTCATGTATTGAGTTAAAACACTCAGTCTTCCATAACTCTTACTTCTCGTACTCGAGGACAATCTTTGACCAAATTCTTTCTGGAACATGTAATGCATATCTTCGAACTTATTTTGATTGTTAAAGCTCCAAAGCATGATCGAAGAAGAAATGTTATACGGCAGGTTGCCAATTACCCGTAGCTTATTTTTAGGTTTAGGAATTTCATTAATTTTAAAATCTAAGATATTCTCATTGTAAATAGTTAAATTACCTTCTTTTTGTCCCAAAAGCTTTAGTCCTAATATTAAATCTCTGTCTAGCTCCACAGCATTTAATGTATTTACAGACCCTAGTATTAATTCTGTTAAAGACCCTTTGCCAGGCCCAATTTCTAGAAAATCATCTTCTCTCTGAGGTTTGATGGAATTAATAATCTCTTGAAGAACTATCTTGTCTTCAAGGAAGTTTTGTCCTAATTTTTTTTTTGCTTTATACACCTTATTGATAACTTGTTATCAACGCAGCAAGGTTTGCCGCTTCAAGCATACTACTCTCATCAACTTGATCTCTTCCTGCCATATCATAGGCGGTACCGTGGTCTACGGATGTTCTAATAAAAGGCAATCCAAGGGTTATGTTTACTATGTTTCCAAATCCTAGAGTTTTTATAACAGGCAGACCTTGATCGTGGAACATAGCTAATATGGCATCTATTTTCTGGTTATCATGTTTTCTAATAAATGCTGTATCGGCAGAAACAGGGCCAACTATATTAAAGTTTTTTTTGTTCAGCTCGGAAACAAGCGGCTCTATGATTTCTTGATCTTCCTTGCCAATAAAGCCGCCATCACCTGCGTGTGGGTTAAGACCAAGAATCTTTATACACGGGCTTGTTATGTTCCATTTAGTTCTTAAATCATCTCTCAATATAGTGAGACAACTAAGAAGATGATTACGTGTAATCATCTTAGGAACTTCAGCTATAGAAATGTGTGTAGTCGCGAGTGCAACTTTCATTTCATTGCTTACAAGCATCATTAAAACTTTTTGAGTTTTTGAAACTTTTGTTAATACTTCTGTATGGCCCTGAAAAGAAACGCCACCCTTATTCATTAATTCTTTATTGATAGGGCCGGTTACTAGGCCATCGAATTCATTTGAAATAGTTCTTTGAATTGCATCCTCAAAAAGATCCATGAGATAGCCTGCATAAAAGGTATTAGGTTCTCCTGGTGCAACGGGCTGCTCCAGATTGTGAGGTTGGATCCAGAGACAATTGTTAGATAAAAGTTCATCGTCCTCACCTTTATAAATCTGTAGATCAATTTTTTGACCTAAAATCTTTGCTCTTTCTTTAAATAAATCAGGATCGCCAAAAATTACGGGCGAGTAATTGAATTTAGTTTTAATTCCAAAAGCTTTGATGCAAATATCTGGACCTATCCCAGCTGGATCTCCCGAGGAGACAGCTAATTTCGTCATGATTCCAGTTTTATATCAACATAAGCTTCAGCTCTTAGTTCAATGAGCGTGCTTTGTAATTCCTGTTCAAATTTTCTTTTATAAATTATTTGGTAAGCTCTATTCTTTTGCTCTTCACTACTAACGTCTTCATTTCTTCTATCTAGGACTTCAATAATATGCCAACCATATGAAGATTTTAGAGGATTTGAGATCTCTCCAGTGACAGTTTTATTTAATACTTTCTCGAACTCTGGATCGTAATCACCTTCTTTACTCCAGCCAAGCTCACCACCATCCATTTTGGAACCTGGGTCTTCAGAAAATTGTCTTGCTAACTGTTTAAAATCTTCACCTACTTTTAATCTTTCTGCTATTTCCTCAATAAGTAATTTAGTCTGAGTTTCTGTTCTTATTTCTGAAGTTTGAACTAATATATGTCTTGCAAGAGTTTGGTCTTCAAACTTAACAGTATTACCTCTTTTTTCTGCTAAATGAATCAAGTGTAATCCAGCTCCACTCCTAATGGGCTCTGAGGTTTCTCCAACTTTCAAGATAGAAACTTCTTTAGCAAAGAGAGAGGGTAGTTCAGTCGCAGTTCTCCACCCAAGACTGCCTCCTTCAAGGGCGTTTTGGCCAGAAGAGTAAGTTGTAGCTAGTTTACTAAAGCTTTCACCCTCTTTGATTCTCTCTAGAAGATCTAATGCCTGGCCATTTGCCTTTTCAACCTCTGTTTTATTAGCCTTACCAGGAATAGAAATTAGAATTTGTTGGACATTGTATTGTTCAGCCAGCTTTGTTCTTCCCTCTTCAGAATTTATAAAATTTTCGAGCTCTTGTTCTGAAATTTCGACTCTTCCTCCTACTTTACCTCTTTGAACACGTTGAATAATCATTTCTTTTCTTACAGTATTCCTAAAATCTTTGTAGGACGAGCCTTGTGCTTCTATGTCTTTTCTAAACTCTTCTAAGCTAAGAGAATTCTGAGAAGCTATGCCCAAGAGAGTTTTATTTACTTCAGTATCGCTTATTTTTATGCCAGCTCTGTCAGCTATTTGCATTTGAATTTCTTCTATAATTAACCTATCAAGAACTTGTTCTTCAAGAATATTTAGAGGCGGGAGATCAGTCTCGGTATCGCGCAACCTATCTATAATTTCCTTCACTCGTTTGTTAAGTTCAGATTCCATAACAACTCCGGAATCAACTATAGCTATAACTCTATCTAATAATTCAATTTTGGCTTGAGCGTGTAAGGAAAATAAAAAAATAGATAAAAACAGAGCTCTAACAAATATTTTTTTAGTATTAATTAATTTATATTTCATATTTAAGTTTGTATTGTCTTCTTTGTTAGATAACGATGCAATTATTCTTGTAAAGTTGAAGAGATTACTTCAGAGATTTGTTTTCCTAGTCTACCCATCTGTTTAAATTCAAAGAAGATATAAATATTATCTCTTTCTTTTATTGGATTGTAGCCATTAGATAAAGCAGTATATGGGTCTGGGTAGTTATTTTGCCAAGCTAAAAAATCTTGTTCTTGCCATTTTCTTTTCATAAGGCCTGCTTTTAAGCAGCAATTGGAGTATTGAAATCCATATAAAATATCTATAGAGGTTGAACTTTCAAGATTCTTCTTAAGTTTGGTGAAAACAGTAAAGTTTTTTAGCATAGGCCATTGAGAAGAAAATTCAATATGATTCATAGGCTTATTAATATCTACCCAAGGAACTAAATTTGTTAATAAATTGTTCCTCCTAAAAGATGACCTTAGATCCAAACTAAATCCCGTATCAGATTTATGAGATAAGTTTATAAACCCTGTGTTTATTTGATCGGAGGTACTGTCCCATTCAATCATACCTGAAAACCAAGTTTTCTCATTTAGGAAAGATTTAAATTCACCTACCAGTGCAGACTTACTATTAACAGATGTGGGATTAGAGAATTCACTTCCTTCTTCTAAGAAAGCTCTACCCAAGGAAAAATAATTATTGTAACTAGAAAGGTTTGAAGATGTTAAATGTTCAAGACCTACTATTATTCTGTTCCTATCTGATATTTTATCTTTGCCAGAAAACCAATTTCTTTTGTATAAATTTTGAAAGCTTTGAGTTCTCAGTCTTGTATCTATTAATGGATTGGGTAAGGGTGAATTATCTTTAATATTTATATACTTTATTACTGGAGTAAGTAGATTATAAAATTCATTATTATGTTTTTCTAAATAAACTTTGTATTCGGCCTCTAGCCAAGGTGTAGATCTTTTAATCTTATTATCATTAAAACGATAGATAGTCTCATCTGATCCTACAGAGATAATAAAGTCAGAGCTGTTAAAATTCCTTTTATACCTCACTTCAGGTTGGAAAAAAGAACGTTTAATCTTTTGGTCCTTTTGCAAAAGAACGCTGTTTTCTTCCAATTCAAACACTCCAAAATTTGAAGAAAATAAGAATGAAAGGTTATTTTTTGTGGTAAAAGCACCAAAATTTATTACTGGAACAGATTTGTAGTCGTCGTAGGAAAAAGGATTTAAAGTTTGAGATTGTTTTAAAGAGAGACCCAGTTTAATGTTTGGATTCCCCCATTCAATATCTACATTACGTTGTAAATAATCTTTTTTGACATTTCCAATTAGGTCGTCATTGATATCTCTGAAGTATAATTTGTCGCTTGCATCTTCGTATCTTATTTCAGAAAATAATCTATCATTAATATTAGATATTTGGGTCCAGCTTCCTCTCCACCTTGATGACTCTTTTAATGTTTCTTGGTTATATTTTCTGTCCTTAGATAAGCCTGAAATTAAAATTTTTCCTTTATTTAATTTACTCAAGTAGCGGTACGAAATGGCTAATCCTGTGCCTCTTTCTTCTATATATCTTGGGGCAAAAGTTAAGTCATGGTTAGGAGCAATATTAAAATAATAAGGAATTGATAAATCTAAACCATCTTTCCCTTGTCTTATGCTGGGTGTTAAAAAACCAGATAAACGTTCTTGACCTATAGCCGCTCTCAAGTATGGAAGATAGAAGACTGGGAATTCTCCAAGTTTTAGCTTTAAGTCTCTTATAACAATATTTTTTTCATTATTAAGGAGAATTATTTTGCTGGCTGATACTTCCCAGAAGGGGTCTTCCTTTGAGCAATTATTGAAAGATGTGTTAAGAAGTTCAACATTTCCTGATGTTAGAACCTTAAATTCTTCAGCCTGGCCGAAAGTCCTTCCAAGAAGC
>LWDU01042026.1_pt1 | contig 56250 bp, 52 predicted proteins | sample 727161 | NCBI WGS metagenome assembly LWDU01 (sample SAMN04566230, study PRJNA314399) | hydrothermal vent metagenome | isolation source: deep sea hydrothermal plume seawater | place: Mexico: Gulf of California, Guaymas Basin | collected 2004-07-11
TATCAATTATTAACCGCTCACAGACATGAAATGATAGAGATAAAACACAGAAGCAAATACACCGCTAAGATGGCTTAACTTAGTGCCATTCGTGTCAGCCCCTTAATTTTTTAGTATTTTTTATTTAAAGTATATTCATTAAGTTAATGTTAATGTGATTTCCTTCACAATGCTAATACAATATCACAACATTCACAGCTTTCAATTGTTTTCGATTCTAATTAGGGTATGACTCAACCAGCTCCTTCTTTCATTAAAACTGCCATCAAGTGGCCCACCCTAATTAGCATGCTGTTAATAGGCAGCGCGTTAGTCTATGTAAAATATTCGCTGATGCCGAGCCTGCCCGACCCAAGCTCGCTAAAAAACATCCAATTCCAAACGCCACTTAGCGTCTACAGCAACGAAGGTTTGCTGATGGCTAAATTTGGCGAGAAAAAGCGTATCCCTACAACGTTTGAGAGTATCCCCAAAGCACAAATACACGCTTTTCTTGCGGCTGAAGATAAAGACTTCTTTCAGCATTCTGGCGTAGATATTTTTGGCTTGATGCGCGCCGCTAGCCAACTTATCTTAACGGGCAAGAAAAAACAGGGCGGCAGCACTATTACCATGCAAGTCGCGCGTAATTTCTTTTTATCTCGCGAAAAAACCTATAGTCGCAAAATTCGTGAAATTTTCTTATCCCTTATCATCGAGCAACAACTGAGCAAAGAAGACATTCTTACCCTTTATTTAAATAAAATTTATCTTGGGCACCGTTCGTATGGCATCGCAGCGGCGGCCGAAGTTTATTACAGCAAAACACTTAACGAGCTTACTCTAGCCCAACAGGCGATGATTGCCGGATTACCGAAAGCGCCCTCGGCATTTAACCCCATAACCAACCCAAACCGCGCATTGACGCGCCGCAATTATGTGCTAAACCGCCTACTAAGCCTCGACTATATCAATCAACAGCAATTCGACGATGCGCTCGCTGAACCTCTGAGCGCAAAATTACACTCTGCCACAGTCGAGCTTGAAGCGCCCTATGTTGCTGAGATGGTTCGTAGCAAAATGCATGACATGTATGGCGATGACATATACACCACGGGCATGCACGTCTACACATCGATCAATGCCGTTCAACAAAGTGCTGCCAATCACGCGGTTAAAAATGCATTACACCAATATGACAGACGACATGGCTACCGTGGAATTTTGGGGCATATTGAGGACTTTGACCCACATAGTGATGGTTTGGACTTAAGCCCCCTGTCTACATTCAAAAATATTGGCGAAACCCAGCCCGCTATTGTTAGCGCCCTTTCTGAACAAAGCATCTCGGTTTTATTAAAGGACAATCAAACCTTTGAGATTACTTGGCAAGACTTAAAGTGGGCCTGGCCTTACATAAGCGAAAACAAGCAAGGAAAGCAACCGACGAAAGCTGCCGACATTTTATCTGTCGGCGATATGGTGCGCATTCGTCAAAAACCAAATAACGATGAGTTTGAGCTCGCACAAGTGCCCAACGTGTCAGGTGCGATGGTTGCCATACGGCCACATGATGGCGCCTTGACCGCGCTTGTCGGCGGTTACGACTATTACTCTGGTAAATTTAACCGCGCCTATCAAGCCAACCGCCAGCCGGGCTCTGGTTTTAAACCCGTTCTTTATTCCGCAGCCCTATCTAAAGGGTATTCAACCGCTACGTTGATTAATGATGCACCCGTGGTCTTCAATGACGCCGGGCTTGAACAACAATGGCGACCTGAAAACTACAGCGGCAAGTTTTTTGGCCCAACGCGTTTGCGTGAAGCGCTTATTCATTCGAGAAATCTCGTTTCAATCCGTATCCTTAGGGATATTGGCGTCTCGTACGTACGGAATTTCGCTACCCGCTTTGGCTTTAAACCGTCTGCTTTACCGAAAAACTTATCGTTATCGCTAGGCAGCGGTAGCGCCAACCCGTACCAAATGGCCACCGCCTACTCGGTGTTTGCCAATGGCGGATTCAGCGTCAAGCCTTATTTTATTGATCGCATTATCTCTTATGCGGGCGATGAATTATTTAAGGCGAACCCAGCTATTGCCATTGAAACACAAGAGCCATCACCGATCGACGACACCCTTTTAGAAAGCGCCATCGCTACCCACCCATTAGGCATGCTGTCCGATGACGAATTAACAACTGAGCACATCCCTCCAATTATTAACCGCGCTGAACGCGTCATATCTCCTCAATTAAATTATCTAATTAACTCCTTGCTGAGAGATGTTGTTAAACGCGGCACAGGCAGACGAGCCCTCAGCTTAGGTCGAAGCGACTTAGCCGGCAAAACTGGCACCACAAATGACCAGCGAGATGCCTGGTTTAACGGCTTCAACCCCTCTCTCGTTGCCGTGGCTTGGGTAGGTTTCGACAACAGTAAGCCGTTAGGCAATAGAGAAACCGGTGGCCGAGCAGCGCTTCCTATTTGGATGGCCTTCATGAAAGAAGCGCTTAAGGGCACGCCCAATATTCCCCTTTCGCAGCCCGAAGGCATTGTTGGTCTGTTAATTGATCCTGACACTGGCTTAAAAACCAACCCGTCTAATCAAAAGGCCATTTTTGAATACTTTCGAGAAGACAACACCCCTGCGACAGACTCGCAAGGTAGCTCCACAGATTCTTCAGCATCGGGACAACAGCAAACCATCGACGAACTTTTTTAAAACGTCACTCTAAAAACGCTGCCCCTAAAGAACGTTTCTCAGCGCATAAAAAAACGCACGTAAACGTGCGTTTTTTATAACCAAAGGCTAATAATATTTAGCGATTTTCAAGCGGTACATAGTCACGCTTTGGTGCGCCCTTATACAATTGGCGGGGGCGACCAATACGGCCATCATCATCTGCCATCATTTCTAGCCAATGAGACACCCAGCCTGATGTTCTTGCCAAAGCGAACATAACCGTGAACATGCTAACGGGAATACCTAACGCTTTATAAATAACACCGGAGTAAAAATCTACGTTTGGATACAGTTTACGATCAACGAAATAATCATCTTTTAGCGCAATTTCTTCAAGCTTCATCGCCAACTCAAACATAGGATCTTCAATGCCGGTCTCTTCAAGCACTTCGTAACACACTTTACGAATAATGGTCGCACGCGGATCAAAATTCTTATATACCCGGTGGCCAAACCCCATTAATTTAAACGGGTCATTTTTATCTTTTGCCTTTTCTAGGTATTTAGGAATGTTTTCTACGCTGCCAATTTCATCCAGCATTTTCAACACGCCTTCATTAGCACCGCCATGGGCTGGGCCCCATAACGCCGCGATACCCGCTGAAATACAAGCAAATGGGTTCGCGCCAGTACTTCCAACCAATCTAACCGTTGACGTGCTCGCATTTTGTTCGTGGTCTGCATGTAAAATAAATAATAAATTTAATGCTTTTGCTGACACTGGATTGACTACATATTCTTCACATGGCACAGAAAACATCATATGTAAAAGGTTCTCACAGTAATCCAAATCATTGCGGGGGTAAACAATAGGCTCGCCAATGGAGTGCTTATAGCAAGCCGCAGCAATGGTGGGCAGTTTTGAAATCAATCGATGCGCCGAAATCATCAAATGCTCTTCATCGTTCATGTTTAAACCTTCATGATAAAAAGCAGCCAAAGAACCCACCACGCCCATCATCATGGACATTGGGTGAGCATCATGGCGAAACCCATCAAAGAATTTTTTCAACGACTCATTAATCATCGTATGGCGACGAATAATCGTACTGAACACCTCAAATTCTTCTTTATTCGGCAACTCGCCGTGAATAAGTAAATAAGCTGTTTCAAGGTAATTACTCTTCTCGGCCAGCTGATCGATGGGGTAGCCGCGGTGTAACAAGATTCCTTTATCTCCATCAATAAACGTTATCTCACTTTCGCAACTCGCCGTTGTGGCAAAACTGGGGTCGTGCGTAAAGTAACCCAACGCAGCAGGGATGCCTTTGACATCAATGGTTGGGTTTCCAAGTGAGCCTTCTAATAAAGGCAGGTCGACACTGTTGCCTGTTGTGTTGTCTGTTAACGTTAAATTCTTTGATGACATCTATAACTCCTTATTTATTCACAGTGGTTTTCCACTGTCTGCACACGAAAATACCGGCACATTCATTAAAAATATTTTTAATCTGAACCCTTAATTCTAACGGACTATCTTAATCAGGTCACCTAATTTAGGCTCCCCAACGGGGAAAAGGTCATTCAATAATCGAAGCTGGTCTTCTGCGTGATGACTTATTAGCGAGTTTTTAGCAATCACCTCCACGCTGCGGCGTGTGCGGTTAACCGTGATTAACTTGATGCTCAGTTCTTTGGCGGTCAATTTATCCTTACGGCTAAGCTTAGAAAAACTTTTGATGCTATTAAGCACTTGTTGGTCATAACGAACGAAATCCTTTTGCTGTTTTACCGCTGAGTAGAAGACAAAAGCCTTGCGTCCTTCAAATAACACGGCCACGCGTAATTTTCCTTTTCCATACGGTGTTTTAGCGACAACAACGGCCGTATAGCCATGCAATTTACCAACCCTTAACGGCGCTTCCGTTACTGCTTGATCGATACCCAGCCGGTTTTTTAAAAACTGCTTAGGCGTTAGCTTTTTATTTATATCTTGAAGCGTCAATTGCATAAACGCGGCATTCTTTGGCGCGGATGCATTCACTGAACTCGATCTATTCGCTACCAACCAGCCTACGGGGAACGTCATTTTAAAGTTCAAACTGGGGTGATAAAACATGTTTCCTCGAATAACGCCATCTTCCTCACTCCCCCCAAACGTTAAGCCAACGAGTTTTTTTAAAAATTTCGCATCTTGTTTCTGTGCGCTGTTTGTCTGCCCTACGCGGCTAAGAACCTGTTGCAATCGCGTGTCATTATTTGGGTGGGTTGAGAAAACACCGTGATAAGCACGAGGTTTACGGCCCTGCTCCAGTGCAAGTTGTCGGTCAAATACTTCTTGGTTTTTAAGTATGCTGATCACTTTTTTCATTGCTGACGAGGGGTAACCCGCCGCTACAAGATAATCGACACCTAGACCGTCCGCTTCTAATTCGTGCTCACGCCCATAGCCTCTATTAATGCCCGTGGACAATAAGTTAGTCAGTTGCCCAACGCCTCGAACGCCCGATGCAGCAGCAATCAAACCGCCTAGTAAATTTGTCGTCGTTGATAAACCGTGCTGTCGAACCGAGTGCCGCGCAGTAACGTGGCCCAGCTCGTGTCCAAGTACCGCCGCTAACTCCGCCTCACTATTGAGATAAACCAGCAGCCCCCTGGTGATATAAATATAGCCACCGGGTAAAGCGAAGGCATTTACTTGCTCGCTGTCTAGTAGGGTAAATCGGTAGATTAAATTTTTGCGGTGACTGACTTTGGCGACGCGGTCACCGACTGATTGCACATAACGTTGAAGCGCTGGATTATCATAGGCGCGATACTCCTGCATCACTTGCTGGCTATATTGTCGCCCTAATGCCAGCTCCTCATTTTCGGACATTAAAACGAAATCGCGCTCACCTGTTGCCGGGTTAACAGCGCAACCACCTAGCAAGGCTATTAATATTATTACGCTAGTGTATCGATTTATCCAAGATTTTTTCATCGTCTCTTCCCGCAAATTCACACACCCATTCTAAAACCAGTGACAAAAAAAAAGCCACCCTAAAGGCGGCCTTTTAAAACTTATTTTATTGCCAATTTATCCGCGATTAAAACGCTTGTTAAATTTATCTACACGGCCAGCGGTATCAACAATGCGCTGTTTACCTGTATAGAAAGGGTGGCATTCAGAACAAGACTCTATATGGAGCTCGCTCTTTGCTAAAGTTGAATTGGTTTTGAAGGCGTTACCACAGCTGCAAGTAACCGCAACTACGTTATATTCTGGGTGTGTTTCTGGTTTCATAATCGTCTCTAAATCTTTATGCAGGACATCGCTGTCCTAAGCTTGGCCGCGCATAATACGAAAAATGCAACCTTTTAGCAAGTGCTTTCATTGTTACAACGGTTATGTATGATACCTGCTTTGTTCTTTTATAAAAATTATCACGCATGAAAATAGTTTCCATCAACATAAATGGTATCCGCGCTGGCGAAAGAAAAGGCTTTTTTGACTGGATGAAAGCACTTGATGCAGATGTCCTGTGCTTTCAAGAAATAAAGGCGCAAGAAGACCAACTTACTGCCGATGCTTTTTGGCCCAATAACTACCACTGTTTTTATCACCCTGCTGAAAAGAAGGGCTATAGCGGTGTGGCTATCTTTTCTAAGCAAAAACCAGATAACGTCAGCAAAGCAATCGGTTGGGACGATTTTGACAGCGAGGGCCGTTTTATTGAAGCAACCTTTGGCGACCTTTGCGTATCTTCTATCTATATGCCTTCCGGCTCATCCAAAGAAGAGCGCCAGGCATTTAAATATGACCTTATGCATCGACTCATGTCTGTATTACGTGACAAACAGACGAATGGCAAAAAGCACATTATTTGTGGCGACTGGAATATTGCACATAAGAAAATTGACATTAAGAATTGGCGCGGCAACCAGAAAAACTCCGGCTTTTTACCCGAAGAGCGCGCATGGATGGACGAATTATTTGGCGCTGAAGGCTGGGGCGATGCCTTTCGACTCATCAATCAAGATCCCGACCAGTACACCTGGTGGTCAAACCGCGGCCAAGCTTGGGCCAATAACACCGGCTGGCGGATTGACTATCACGTCATCTCAAGCAACTTAAAGCAAACTGTCACTGGCGCATCTATCTACAAAGATCAACGCTTCTCCGATCACGCGCCGTTGATTATCGATTACGACATTCAAATTGATTAACAATGTCATCCACTGCGCCTGAAACAAGCTGGCTAAGTTCGCTACGAGCCTTTTCGCAACCGCAAGTTGTGACGATGTTGTTTTTAGGTATTTCCGCTGGCATTCCGCTACTGCTCATTTTTTCGTCTTTGGGTTTATGGCTACGCGAAGCGGGCATTGAACGCGCAACGGTCACCTACTTTAGTTGGGCGGCGCTGGGCTATTCGTTCAAGTTTGTTTGGGCGCCGTTGGTCGATAAACTGCCCTTGCCTGTTTTCACGGCCTGGCTCGGTCAACGCCGTGGCTGGATATTCTTTGCCCAACTGATGATTATGTTGGCGATTGGTTTGATGGCCTCCCTCGACCCTGCTAAAGATAGCCTTGCACTGATGGCCTTTGCGGCCATCTTATTGGGGTTCTCCTCCGCAACGCAGGACATCGTTATTGATGCCTATCGAATCGAATCTGCCGACAGCAAGCTGCAAGCTCTTATGTCATCAAGTTATATCGCAGGCTACCGCATCGGCATGATTATTTCAGGCGCGGGTGCGTTATTACTTGCCAGTTATTTTGGTTCTGATATGCACGAGTACAGTTATGCCGCTTGGCAGTCTACCTATATTTCTATGGCCGGCGTTATGCTAATTGGCGTCATCACCACCCTACTTATCCGCGAACCCATTAAACAAGTTAGTGATGCTGTCTTTCATGATAAGCGCGATCATTTGCAGCTATTAACCTTATTTGCTCTGGCTATTTGCGGCTTTGTCGCTACGTATTTTTTCAGCTCCGGCTATGCAATCGCTGCAAAACAAACCTTGTCTTCAGCTCTATCTAACACAGCCTTTGCAAGCTTCATGGTTGAATTCCTACGCCTAGGGTTTGGCTTGTTAGTGGCTAGTGTGTGCGCCAAGATTTTAATTTCCAGCGGTTTAATCTCACGCTCCTTGGTTTTTAAGAGCTACGTCGAACCCGTCAAAGATTTTTTTCAGCGCTACGGTTTATCCCTCGCCTGGCTATTATTGGCACTTATTGGCCTATACCGAATTTCAGATATCGTGCTTGGTGTTATTTCGAATCTTTTTTACCAGGACATTGGCTTCACTAAACCCGAAATTGCCAGCGTGGTAAAAACCTTCGGCTTGTTGATGACCATCGTTGGCGGCTTTTTAGGTGGGCTATTGGTTTTACGTTTTGGCGTTATGAGGATACTACTACTTGGCGCGGTGCTGTCCGCCTTAACCAACCTGCTTTTCATGCTGCTAGCACAAGTAGGCCATAACATGCCCATGCTGTACTTGGTAATTTCTGCTGACAACCTATCCGCTGGGTTGGCCAGCGCTGCCTTTATTGCCTTCTTATCCGGCCTGACTAATATTTCATTCACCGCCGTTCAATACGCCATTTTTAGTTCGTTAATGACGTTACTGCCTAAAGTTTTAGGCGGTTATTCTGGCTCAATGGTGGAATCGCTCGGCTATGAACAATTCTTTATGCTGACGGCCCTGATGGGCGTCCCCGTGTTAATTTTAATTGCGCTTGCTAATAAACGTTTTAAATTACCGGCGCATACCATCAGGTCCGAGTAAGTTTAATCAATATAAAACTGCTGAGTGAATTTAAACTCCAGCGGCCTAATTTCCCCTTCTGGCTTCAGGCTAATACTAAACGTTATTCGCTCCATATTAGACACTCTAAATTCACTGATGTAATAAATCGCCTGGCCTTCTGTCACTCTCCGTGAATCCAGATTTTTCAACTGTCCAACGAGGTTAAAGGCTTCTATTTCAACTTTTGCATTAACGGGTTGCGGTAATTTTCCTGGGTTCTGCTTTTTTTGAATCGACATGTTCAAAATACCCTTGTATTTACTTCTTAAAATACCGTACGCACTAGCCATTTCGGGCGGTAAAGTATCTGCCGTAAAAGCGTTGTAATACACAATGTATTCACCAAAGTCATAAGCGTTATCGGCCGAGCTGTAGTTTGGTATTAAAAACAACAACACTAGGCAGTACTTCTTTATCGACATATTAATTTCCATTTATTTGATACAACGCCACTTCACCAAAAAGGTTTGGCCATAACTTCATTAAGGCATTGGGTTTGTGTGAATAATCGACAATGTCTTTTTTAGATATTGTCATGCCTTGTTCGACACAAAATTGTTCAAAATCATTCACTGTACACAGATGGATGTTTTGCGTGTCGTACCACTGTGCCGGCAGAGCTTTTGACACCGGCATTTGTCCCTTTAACGATAAATATAAGCGGTGCTTCCATAGGCCAAAATTAGGAAACGTGACGATACTTTGTCGCCCGACACGAATCATCTCTGACAGCGTCTTATCTGGGCGATGTAGCGCCTGCAAGGCCTGCGTCATAATAACGTAGTCAAATGAGCCGTCCTCAAAATCCGTCAGCCCCGCATCCAAATCTGCCTGAATAATATTAATATCCTTTTTAAGGCAGCTGATGACATTCGCTTGATCAATTTCGACGCCGTAACCCCTGATGTTTCGATGCGCTGTTAACCAATGCAACAAGGCGCCGTCACCACAGCCTAAATCCAACACCCTAGAGCCTGGCTCGATCCAATCACATATTTTCTGCAATTCAGGTCTCAAAGCGTTCACGCTGACACCTCTATATTATCCATATAGGCTTTAAATGCCTCGATATAGTCGTCATTTTTCACTAAAAAGGCATCATGTCCGTGATTTGATTCGAACTCTAAATAACTGACGTCACGCTTTGCATCGGTTAATGCACTGACAATTTCCCTTGAACGTGCGGGTGAAAAACGCCAATCTGTCGTAAATGACGCCAATAAAAATTTTGCCGTGACGTTTTCAAATACCGTTGAAAGATCACCGCTCGCTTTGTCCGCTGGGTCAAAGTAATCCAGCGCTTTGGTCATTAACAAATAGGTGTTCGCATCAAATCGATTAACAAACGATTCACCTTGGTAACGTAAGTAACTTTCAACTTGAAATTCGATGCCGTAATCATAATTCAGCTGTTCATTTTTTAGCTCTCGGCCAAACTTATCACCCATCGCATCGTCCGATAAGTAGGTAATATGGCCGAGCATTCTGGCTGTCTTTAAACCTCTAGCGGGCACGGTATCGTGGTCATAATATCGACCCTCATGAAAATCCGGGTCGCTCATAATCGCCTGACGCGCCACTGCATTGAAGGCAATGTTCTGTGCTGATAATTTTGGTGCTGACGCAATCACAATTGCATAACGCAACCTATCTGGGAACTGAACGGACCATTGCAATGCCTGCATGCCACCTAAACTACCGCCAGCAACCGCTGCCCATTGCTTAATTCCCAGCCTATCGGCTAATCGTGCTTGATAATTAACCCAATCGACTACCGTAATAATTGGAAAGTCAGGGCCAAAGGCCTTATCTGTTTTAGGGTCGATGCTGCGTGGACCGGTTGAACCGCTACAGTGGCCCAAGTTGCTCGGAGAAACAACAAAAAAACGGTTCGTATCGATTGGTTTACCGGGGCCGATACAAATTTCCCACCAGCCGGGTTTTGAATCATCTTCAGCGTGATAGCCTGCCGCGTGGTGGTCTGCTGAGAGCGCATGACAGACCAGCACAGCGTTGTCAGCGTTTACATTTAAGACGCCATACGTTTCATAAACGATATCGTATTGCTCGATAGTTTTACCGCTAACAAGGTCGAGCGGCTCATCAAAGTGAAAGCTTTGGGGCTGAACAAGGCCCACAGAATCTGTTGGTATAGTAGACAATATATTCTTTTAAGTTATATAAATATCAATTTATATTATTTTTAATTATATAGGAAACTCGTTATATTTACGTCCTAAGCTGATTTCCAGCGCTTTATGCTAACGATAATACCATGTACTTGTATAACGAATTTGATCAAACGCTTGCCAACGAACGTGTTGAGCAGTTTCGCGATCAAACCAAGCGCTTCTTAAACGGCGACTTAACGGAAGATCAATTCCGTCCACTACGTCTGATGAATGGCCTTTACATTCAAACCCATGCACCGATGTTGCGCGTTAATATACCGTACGGCTTATTATCCAGTAAACAGCTGCGTATGTTTGCCCATATTTCAAACAAATACGATAAAAACTACGGACACTTTACCACCCGCCAAAATATTCAATTTAATTGGCCAAAACTCGAAGAAGTTCCAGACCTTCTGGCCGATTTAGCCAGCGTTCAAATGCACGCCATCCAAAGTAGTGGCAACTGCATTCGCAACATTACCTGTGATCCGTTAGCAGGCGTATCTGAAGATGAAATTGTTGACCCAAGGCCGTATTGCGAAATCATTCGCCAATGGTCGACCTTGCACCCAGAGTTTTCATACTTGCCGCGTAAATTTAAAATTGCCGTTAGCGGTTCACCGAAGGACCGCGCCGCAACGCAAGTACACGACATTGGCTTGCACGTTATCAAAGACCCTCAAGGCAATATTGGCTTTGAAGTATTGGTTGGTGGCGGCCTAGGCCGTACGCCCATTATTGGTAAAATCATCGCGCCGTTTATTGCTGAGGCCGATATTTTGTCTTATCTCGACGCCATTCTTCGCATCTATAATCGCTTTGGCCGCCGTGATAATAAATATAAAGCGCGCATTAAAATTTTGGTTAAAGAAACAGGGCTAGACACCTTTAAAGAACAAGTTGAAGCCGAGTGGCAAACCATTCGACATGGGAAACTAACCGTTGCCTCTGAAGAGATTGAACGTATTAAGCAGCACTTTAATGCTCTCGCTTATGACACTGTTGATGAACGTATATTAGACGCTCATTCAGCCAATAGTGGCGCCTTTCGTCAATGGCTAAAACAAAACACCGCATTGCATAAACAAACGGGGTATCGCATTGCCTTTATTTCGCTTAAATCGCCGAACAGCCCACCGGGAGACATCAGCGACGTGCAAATGAGCCTTGTTGCTGATCTCGCAGATCAATACAGTTTCGGGCAAATAAAAACCACCCATGACCAAAATTTGGCACTAACGGATGTTAAATCAAGCGATTTGTACCCACTTTGGCAACAGCTCAGCCAACACGAATTGGCGACGGCCAACATTGGCACCATTACCGACATGATTTGTTGTCCAGGGCTCGATTTTTGTAGCCTGGCCAACGCCAGCTCCATTGATATCGCGCAAGGCATTACCGACCGCTTTAAAGAGACCGCCATCGACACCGGCAATATCAGCCTTAAAATGTCGGGCTGTATGAACGGTTGCGCGCACCATAGCATTGGTGAAATTGGTATTTTAGGCGTCGATAAAAAAGGCGAGCAATGGTACCAACTGACACTCGGCGGCTCTGATAGCCACCAAAGCAAATTGGGTGATAGGTTGGGCAAAGCGATTGCCAAAAGTAATGTAGTTGACGCCGTTGATGACATTGTTCAGGTGTACAAAGCACAACGCACAGATAACGAAAGTTTTGCCAACACACTCGAACGCGTTGGCTTACAGCCCTTTAAGGATAAGGTCTATGGCGCTCATTAAAAACAATAGCCTTGTACAAGAAACCTGGCACATGATTAACGAGGGTGACGCCCTACAATCGGGTTACAACCTTGTTGATATGGTCTATTGGCAAGCCAACAAAGCAGCATTAATAGCACATCATGCAGCTATTGGGCTTCGTGTTGCTGGTGATGAAGATGTCCAGCTAATTGCGGCAGACCTTCAGTATTTTTCACTCATTACCATCAGCTTCCCCACCTTTGCGGATGGTCGCGGCTATTCATTAGCCAATACCTTGCGTGAGCAGCATGGATATTCGCATGAACTAAGAGCCGTTGGCGATATATTGCCCGACCAAGCCCTGTATTTAACGCGTGTTGGGTTTGATGTATTGGATTTACCGAACAAAAAATCTGCCAATTTAGCCTTACAAAAACTTAGGGCATTTAGCGGCTTCTATCAGCCTACAGCGGTGTAACTATTGAGTCTCTCTTCGACATAGCGTTAATTCGATGCGAAATAGGTACCAACTCAACGCCTAGCGCCTCAAGCTGTGGCAGCATCTCTTTCAGCACAACCAATGTTGCAGCATGTGGGTGACCTATTCCCACCGCACGCCCTTTCTTTTTTGCTATTTGAATCAGCCGGTTGATTTCAAACTTAATACTCTCTTGATCAATGTCATGATCAAGAAAAACATCCCGCCTAACAACCGCAACGCGTTGCTCATGGGCAATCGTCTCAGCCACTGATTGACTAGACGTGCGGCTATCAACAAAAAAATACCCGCCTTTATGCAGGGCTTTCATTACCCACGTCATGTGCCCAGGGTGCCTCGTTAGCAAACTGCCTTGATGATTGTTCATACCAATCGCATGAGGGACGTTATCAAAAGCATCTTTAAGCGCCTTAACAACCACTTTTTCATCCATATCAACATCAAGCACGCCTTGTTCGAGCGCCTCGCCTAACATCTATTGCATCGGCATATGCAACATCCTTCTTTACCTTGCTGATGCGCTAGGTTCGCCAACTGCTTTGTTTTAGGGGCATTTGGCAGTACCGCATACGTCAAGTCGCCCGGTAGGTTAATCATCTCCCTACCCTCTTCTGAGCGATAACCAATGTCATCAATAATGATGCTGATCACGGCTCGCGACGTCGGCCCATCAGCCATACTCTCAGCTGATATGAAGAGACATAATATAAACAATAGACTCTTAGCCAATTAACTCACTCGCATTATTTAACAACCTAATTATGACAAGCGCTCTTACTGTTTTAATATGTTAATGCCTTTAAGCAAGTTCAACGCTTCGTTTAACGGATAATCGTTGCCCACAGGACGCGGTTCAACTTTCTCCGTTTTCTTTTCCTCACCGTTTGGGTTTTCCAAGTGTTTTGTCAGGTCTTTTTCTTTAATGGAAACAAAATCATCATCCAACTTTTCGAGCTTCACTTTTGACAAGATGATATCCGGCGTAATCCCTTTCGCCTGAATAGAGTTACCCGATGGGGTGAAATAACGCGCGGTGGTTAGCTTAATAGCACCGCCTTTATTGTTCTCCAGAATCGTTTGCACAGAGCCTTTACCAAAACTTTGCTGTCCCATAATCACGGCGCGTTTATGGTCTTGCAACGCACCGGCAACAATCTCAGAGGCCGATGCAGAACCGCCGTTTACTAGCACAACAATTGGCGCGCCCTTTAAAATATCATTGGGCCCGGCTTTAAAACTCATTTTGGAATGCTCAATTCGCCCCTCGGTATAAACAATCAAGCCCTTTTCTAAAAACGCATCACTCACCGCAACCGCTGCATTTAAAAGCCCACCGGGATTATTACGTAAATCCAATACCAGCCCTTTTAACTCGCTGTTTTCGCTTTCTTTTTTAAGCGCCGATATCGCTTCGTGTAAATTCTTACCGGTACGTGTTTGAAAACTCGCAATACGCACATAACCATAACCCGGCTCTAGCAGTCGATTTTTTACACTCACCACTTTAATCACGGCGCGCGTAATTGAGATTTTAAGCGGTTTAGGTTCGCCATCTCGTATGATCGTTAACACAATGTCAGAGCCTGGCTTGCCACGCATAATTTTCACCGCGTCGCTTAACGTCATGCCTTTGACTGGCTTTTCATCTAAACGAATCACTAAGTCACCCGCTTCTACACCTGCCTTAAATGCCGGCGTATCATCAATCGGCGTAATCACTTTTACAAAACCATCTTCCATGCCCACTTCAATACCCAGGCCACCAAACTCGCCACGCGTTCCTTCTCGCAGGTCTTTAAATGCCTTTTTATCCAAGTAAGTAGAGTGTGGGTCTAAGCCCGTCAACATGCCTTTAATGGCATTTTCAAGCAGATCATGATCACTCACTTCTTCAACGTAAGACGCTTTAATCTGTCCAAACACTTCCGAAAATGCCTTTAAATCGTCCAGCGGCAAAGAGCTACGAGCACTCTCTTTTTCGGCCAACACCGTCCCGCCAACGCTCAGCATAATACCCAGAGCAGTTCCTACCAGCAATACCGGCAACGTTTTACGTAAAAAACTCATACTTTCTCCATTTACTCATTTTGTTTTATCCAACACGACCGTTCTTTGTCGCTCGACACCAATGAATCGGATTCACTGGCTTGCCATTTTTTCTAATGCTGAAGTATAGACCGGCCTGCCGTTGTCCGCCACTCACACCGACCGTTGCTATCGTTTCGCCAACCCCTACCCAGTCGCCTACTTCTTTATACAGCCCTTCATTAAAGGCGTATAAGCTCATGTAGTTAGAACCATGGTCAACGATAATCAACAAGCCATAACCTCGTAACCAATCGGCATACACCACCCTGCCATGTGAAATAGACCGGATAGAGGTGCCTTCGCTTGCAGAAATAACCACGCCATCGTAACGCCCTGATTTTTTTGCGCTACCAAATCGCTTACGAATTTTGCCTTTAATCGGCCAGTGCATTTTTCCTTTTAAACGATGAAACGGTTTATTTTGTTGATTTACAACAGGAATATCGTTGATTGCTTGGCTAATGCTCGCCAGCAAATTCGTTAGGTGTTTTTCATTTGCCTTCAACTCAGCCAGTTGCTGCGAAGACGTTTTAATTTGCTGACGTAACGTAAGTAAAACAAATTTTCTCTGCTTTTTTGACGCCAGCAAATTTTGATTCTCAAGCTGTTTCGCAGAAACAAATGAAGCTAACTCGCGTTGTTCGCCCACCAGTTTGTCTTCCGCGCTGCTAAGTTGCTGAATATCTGATTCTAAACGCTTAACACTGTCGAGCCGTGCTTGGTTAAAGTAATCGTAATACTGCATCACTCGACTCATTCGGTCCGGCTGTTGCTGATTAAGCAGCATTTTAACGCGTTGTTGCTTGCCCATTAAATAGGCCGATCTCAATTGCTCCGCAAGTAACGTCTTTTGTTTGTTTATGCCTTGCTTTAGCATTTTTTGCTCACGCTGAAGTCCCGTGATTTTATCTTTCGTCGCCGTTAGCTTTTTATTCAAAAAACGCAGTTTTTTCGACGACTCGCCTAAACGCTTATCCAGTTGCTTTAATTGTTTTTCTTCTTTCGTTTGTGTCAGTTGGGTTGAAGACAATACCTTTTCAACTCGCTGCATACGTTCACGCAGTATATCGAGCTGCTTCTTATTGTCGCTTTCTGGCGATGCCACAGCGAGCGTTGGCGCCAACAGTAAAATAAGCGCTAAAATGCGACGACCTCGCCGGCTCACGCAAATTTTCAAAAAATGACGCAAATGCGGCCTATTCTTCTAAATGCAATAAGCTGTGCCCCGACATCTCCGCTGACGGTTCCAAACCCATTGCCTTCAACAGTGTTGGTGCAACGTCTGCCAAGTCGCCCGTCGTCTCAAGCCTTGCATCACGCCCCACATAAACAAACGGCACGGGGTTTGTGGTATGCGCCGTGTGCGTTTGCCCCGTCTTCGCGTCGGTCATTTGCTCGGCGTTACCGTGATCAGCGGTAATAAAGACCTCACCCCCTACTTTTTCAAGCGCACCCACTAAACGCGCAATGCACGCATCAATCGTCTCCACAGCTTTAACCGCCGCATCGAAATTGCCGGTATGTCCTACCATGTCGCAATTCGCGTAATTGGTAATGATTGCGTCGTATTTCCCAGACTCAATCGCTTCAACCAATTTATCCGTTAATTCTGGCGCGCTCATTTCTGGTTGTAAATCGTAGGTTTTCACGTTCGGTGACGGAATTAACACTCGATCTTCACCTTCATTTGGCTTATCAACGCCCCCATTAAAAAAGAACGTAACGTGCGCGTACTTTTCAGTTTCTGCTATACGCAATTGCTTTAAACCCTGCTGCGCTAATATTTCCCCAAAACCATTTTTGACCGACATCGGCGGATAGGCAACCGGCAAGTCAAAATCTTCATGGTATTGGGTTAAACACACGTATTGGCTCAACACCGGCATCACATCACGCGTAAAATCATTAAAACCCTCTTCGGTAAAGGCGCGGGTGATTTCACGTGTCCGGTCTGAACGGAAATTCATAAATACCACGCTGTCGCCATCTTCTATTTGAACAGCCGCTTCGCCCTCTGCATTTATGCTGGTTGGCATCACAAACTCATCAAACTCTTCTCGTCCGTAAGATGCGTTTAAACCAGCCGCGGCGCTACTCGCTGAATAGGCCGATTTGCCCTGCGATAATAAATCGTAGGCTAATTGCACGCGGTCCCAACGATTATCTCGGTCCATGGCGTAAAATCGACCAATCAATGACGCCGTTTTACCCACACCTAATTTAGCAAATAACGTATCCATTTTCTCTAACGAGGCTTGAGCGCTTTGTGGCGGCGTGTCTCGTCCGTCTAAAATGGCGTGTAAATATAACGTCTTAACCCCTTGTTCCGCGGCCATTTCCAACATCGCTTGGATATGACCTTCGTGACTATGCACGCCGCCCGGTGACAGCAAGCCCACCACGTGCAACGCCTTGCCATTATCAACAACGCCTTTCACAACATCGCACAACACGGTATTCCGCTTAAACTCCCCAGACTCAACCTCATTATTAAGCTGAGTAAACGTTTGCGCCAACAAGCGACCTGCACCTAAATGCAAATGCCCCACTTCGGAATTGCCCATTTGCCTGTCAGGCAAGCCCACAGCTGGGCCCGAACAATCTAACAAGGCTTTTGGCCTAGTCGCCCATAACCTGTCCCAAGTTGGTGTGTTTGCGGCATTAATCGCATTAAACTCGCCCGACTCCGAATACCCAAAGCCGTCCAAAATCATTAAAACGACAGGGCGTTTCACTAAATGTTGTGTCAAAATGTTTTCTCCGTAGTTTGCTTGCTATAATGCGCGAGCATTAGCCACATTTTACAATATCTATCTTTTTAATATTCAAACTATAACGTAAAGGCCCTTCATATGAGCAACGAATCCATAGCCGTGTTAATTAACGATGACTCTGAGATAAATAGGGCCGCTGACTTATTAAAAGTTCTCGCTCATCCTATTCGCCTGAAAATTATTTGCCAATTAGGCCGAGAAGAAAAAACCGTTCAGCAGCTGATTGATAGTGTCGGCTCAACGCAGAGTAACGTCTCTCAGCACCTTGCCATTATGCGAAATGCAGGTGTATTGACCTACAAAAAAAAGGCTACGCGAGTGTTGTATCGCGTATCAGAACCCACGGCCATTGATTTAGTCGAATTATTAAAAAAAGTTTATTGTTAATTTAATCACCCTATAAGGCCAAGATGCTTTCTTTTTATTGCACTGCTGATCATTATTGTGTTGTTGTTACAAACTGTTTTTAGTGATCTGACACGCAAATATAAGCTCATCTCGCCGCCTGAAGCAATTAACCTTATCAACAGAGAAGAGGCCGTGCTTATCGACACCCGCAATAAAGCTGAGTTCAACGCAGGCCATATCGCCGACGCTGTTTTAATTCCACTGCCTGACATTAAAGAAAGTGCTGATAAATTAAATAAATACGAAGGCAAGCCACTGCTTTTCTATTGCAAAACAGGCACGCGTTCAGATGAAGCCTGTAAAATTCTCAGCAAACAAGGTTTCACAAACATTTTCGCTCTAAGTGGCGGCATCCAATCTTGGGAAGATGCCAACATGCCTCTTGTCAAAAAATAATCAATTAAACTGGATAACTCATGGCCTCTAAAGAACCCGTAGCAAGCCCCGAAAAGCAATTCGCCATTCAAAAACTATTTGTAAAAGACCTTTCTTTTGAATCGCCCAACTCGCCCCTTGTGTTTACCGAAAAATGGGAACCAACGGTCGATATCAATTTAAACAGTAACGCTAAAAAAGCACCTCAGGATTTGTTTGAAGTTTCCATTACCGTTACCGTCACGGTTAAAAATGGCGACAAAACCGCATACCTTGTTGAAGCCAGTCAAGTCGGTATTTTTGGTGTAAAAGGTTTTTCTGATGAGGAAATTGGCCCTCTACTCGGTAGCTTTTGCCCTAGCGTTTTGTTCCCTTACTTGCGCGAAGTCGTCTCCGAAATCGTCACTAAAGGTGGCTTCCCTCCTATGCTGTTAAACCCTGTGAACTTTGATGCTTTATATGCTCAACACGTACAGCAAAACGACGACGCAAAAGTAAACTAAAACACTGCCCGCTCAATGACTCCAGAGAAAATAGCAGTACTCGGTGCAGGTTCTTGGGGCACCGCTATGGCTATCATGATGGCACGTGCAGGACACCACGTTACCTTGTGGGGCCACGACCCGATTCACATTGAAAAGCTGCGGCATGATGGCAGCAATGTTGAGTTTCTTCCCGGCACCGACTTCCCAAACACGCTAACCGCCTCTGACGATTTGCAGCAAACCGTCACTGAACATCGTTTTCTTATGCTAGCCGTACCCAGCCACGCGTTTAGAGAAACCTTGCTGAAATGCAAGCCTCATATAACCAAGGGTACAATCGTTACATGGATAACCAAAGGCTTCGAAACCGATACCGGCTTATTGGCGCATGAAGTTGTGCTCGAAACCCTCGGTAAAGACACGCAAATAGCCTTAGTCTCTGGCCCAAGTTTTGCGCTTGAAGTCGCCGACAACCTGCCTACTGCTGTGGTGGTTGCCTCACCAAATATTAATGTCGCCATACGTGTTGCCAATACCTTACGTTCAGCTAACTTTTTAACATTTCCTGACGATAATATTGCTAGCGCTGAAATTGGCGGCTCGATGAAAAATATCTTGGCCATTGCGGCCGGCATTTCTGATGGCTTGGGCTATGGCGCAAACGCTCGCGCTGCACTGATTACACTTGGGCTATCTGAAATGGTACAACTCGGCAATGTATATCATTGCTCCGAGAGTTCTTTTCTTGGATTGGCGGGCGTTGGCGATCTTGTCTTAACGTGTACCGATGATAAATCCCGCAACCGCCGTCTTGGTTTGCAGCTTGGCCAAGGTAAAACCATTGCCGACGCTAAAACCAAAATAGGACAAGAGGTTGAAGGTATTCATGCCGCCAAAGAAGTGCACGCTATTTGTCAAAAATGGTCGCTAGACATGCCGATTTGCAATCAAGTTTATAAAATTTTATATGACGATTTATCGCCTGATGTTGCCGTCAGATATTTGCTCACCCGCGCGCAAAAAGCAGATGCCCACCTAGGTTAAACAGCCCAACCTCACCATTTAAAATCATGTTGCCGCCACGCTTCGTACACCGCAACCGCAACCGAATTCGATAAATTTAAACTTCTATTCCCTTCTTGCATTGGAATTAAAATCCGCTGTTTCTCCGGCAGCGATTGTATTAAGCTTTTCGGCAAGCCCCGTGTTTCTGGTCCAAACACTAACGCATCGCCAATTTGATAGCTCACTTGGGCATAGTTGCTGCTTGCAAAACGCGAAAATGCAAACACCCTATTCGGCTTTACCTCGGCTAAAAATTCATCATAACTTTGATATTCGGTGACATTCGCAACATCTCGGTAATCCATACCCGCGCGCCTTAGTTGCTTGTCATTTATCTCAAATCCCAGCGGATGAATTAAACTAAGCTGCACGCCAGAATTTGCACAAAGGCGCATGACATTTCCGGTGTTCGGTGGGATTTCAGGTTCAAATAAAACGACGTGTATCATGATAATCTTCGCTGTCGGTTAACTGGTATAATCCGCTTATTATCTCACTAACATTAAACAAATGCTGCATCCTAAATTAGCCTCCTCTTTCTGCGGGATGTCCTTTCAGACCCCCGTTGTTTTATTATCTGGCTGCGTTGGTTTTGGCCAAGAGTACACCCGTATCGACGGTTTTTCACATAAGGAGGTTGGTGCTGTTTGCCTCAAAGGCACCACCCTAGAGGCACGTCCTGGCAACCCAACACACCGAGTCTATGAAACTCCCTCCGGTATGCTAAACGCCATTGGTTTACAAAACCCCGGCGCACACAAGGTGGTTAATGATATTTTGCCGGCGCTCGATTTTGATGAAACCCGGTTCATTGCGAATGTTTCTGGTTCTACGATTGAGGAATATGCTGAAGTCACCCGCCTATTTGATCAGTCACCCATCGATGCTATAGAAATCAACATTTCTTGCCCTAACGTTAAAGAAGGGGGCGTTACTTTTGGTAATGACCCCGATATGTCGGCGCGCGTGGTAGAAGCCTGCCGCTCGGTGACGAAAAAACCAATTATTACCAAGCTATCCCCCAACCAAACCAATATTGCGGAAAACGCCAAGCGTTGCATTGAAGCCGGTAGCGATGCCTTCTCCGTTATTAATACGTTAATGGGCATGGCGATTGATACAAAAACTAGAACGCCGATTATTGGTAACGTGCAAGGCGGCCTTTCGGGGCCAGCAATCAAGCCGATTGCTCTGCTAAAAGTACACCAGGTTTATCAAGTTTGCAAAGATCATAATATTCCTATTATTGGCCAAGGCGGTATCACCACCGTTAACGATGCGCTTGAATTTATTATTGCTGGCGCTAGTGCCATTGGTTTGGGAACCGGTTTGTTCTATGACCCGCTGCTAAGCAAAAAAATTAATGATGGCATTGCGGATTACTTAGATCAACATCAACTAAATCACTTGTCTGAATTGGTCGGCAGTCTCGATTTTTAAACCCTTACGCACTAAAGTCTTTTATCTTTCTGGTTAAGGTGTTTCGCCCTAAACCCAATAATTTTGCCGCTTCTTGTCGTCGCCCTTTGGTCATTTCAAGCGCCTGCATAATCAGCACTTGTTCAACCGACGAAACCACCCGTTTGACAATATCTTCTTCCCCTGCCGACAACCGTTTGACAATATCCAGCCTTGCTGCTTCCAACCAATCACCCTCTACCGCCAAAGGCCCGTTATCGTTTTCAGCCTGTAGCTCTTCTGGCAAATCATCTATCTGAATCGTATTACTAGGGCACATCGCAGTGAGCAAATGGCAAGTATTCTCAATTTGACGTACATTGCCCATCCACGGTAATGTCGACAAATGGCGCATCGTCGCTTCATCCAATACCTTTACATCATCACCCAGCTCATTGGCTGCTTTTACAAGAAAGTATTCCAGCAAAACAGGTATATCTTCTCGTCGTTCCCTAACCGGCGGTATTTTTATTCGCACGACATTCAAACGATGAAATAAATCCTCCCTAAATGAACGTTCTTCAACCAACTTTTCTAGACCCTGATGAGTAGCGGCAAGAATTCTAACGTCTACCCTTATCGGCTGATGCCCGCCGACAGAAAAGAACTCACCATCGGACAACACACGCAGTAATCTCGTTTGCATCTCTGCTGGCATATCACCAATTTCATCTAAGAATAACGTGCCGCCATCGGCTTGTTCAAAGCGCCCTTCGCGACGACTAGTGGCGCCGGTAAACGCCCCCTTCTCGTGGCCAAATAACTCAGATTCCAGTAAATCCTTTGGAATTGCCGCCATATTAAGCGCAATAAACGGCTTATCCTTTCTTAAACTATGTTGATGCAAGGCTTTCGCTACAAGTTCTTTACCCGTTCCTGATTCCCCATTAATCATCACAGTGATGTTTGAACGAGATAAACGACCAATGGCTCTAAACACCACTTGCATGGCCGGCGCGCTACCAATAATGCCGCTCGCGCTAATTCCATCTATAACGCCTTGTTCCTTTACCTTTGCTTTGCTTCTATTGTGTTCATACGCGCGCTCAACTTGAACGACCATTTCATCAACATCAAACGGTTTCGGCAAGTATTCAAATGCTCCGCCATCGTAGGCTGACACAGCACTGTCCATATCAGAATGCGCGGTCATCACAATCACCGGCAAATCAGGACACTGCTGCTGTATGTCAGCCAATAGCTCGATACCACTTTTACCTGGCATACGAATATCGGTTAACAACACGTCCGGCACTTCTCTATCCAATAAATCTAAAATACCATCCGCATTCGAAAAACTCGTGACACGGTATCCTTCTCGTTTTAATGCTGTTTCTAACACCCAACGTATCGAGCGATCGTCATCAACCACCCACACTGAAATATCTTCACCCATGTTTTTTCTCTAACGGTAATATTGTTGAAAAGACCGTACGCCCCGGCTGACTATTAACTTCTATGATGCCATTATGCCGCTGTACATTTGTTTGCGCGATTGAAAGACCCAACCCAGTACCCTCTGCTCTACCGGTCACCATGGGATAAAAGATCTTCGTTTGCATGCCTTCAGGAATGCCCGGACCGTCATCAATCACGTCTATTTTTATTGCTAACTTATAGGTTTCATCGCCTATCGTGAAATTACGCTGTATACGTGTTTTAAGGACGATTGTTCCGCCAGTTTCTAACGCCTGCGAGGCATTTCTAACGACATTCAATAAGGCTTGAATTAATTGATCCTTATCCGCCCTAATCTCTGGAATGCTTGGGTCATAATCAGAACGTATTGTAATGTTTTCACTGACTTCAGCTTCCACTAACTGCCGCACCCTCTCCATAATGACGTGAATATTGGTTTCCTGATGATTAGGCAATGCTGATGAACCCAACATACGATTGAGCAACGTCGTTAAGCGATCCGCTTCTTCAATAATAACTTGAATATATTCGTCATATTGCTCGTCGAGCTCTTTCGACAGTAATTGAGCCGCACCTCTAATCCCGCCTAGTGGGTTTTTTATTTCGTGCGCTAACCCCCGCAACATATCGGTGGCCAACTCATTTTGCGACAAGAGCTGTTCTTCCTGCCCTATTTGCAGGTAGTGATTAAAATCCATTATCTCCACCAGCACATTACCTTCATGGCCACTGCCGTCTGCAATAGCCGTCATTGAGAGACTGACGCGGCTCCTCACTTTCCTTGTTCCACTGATAGAAACCACGTGCTCGGTTAGTTTTACGCCCTCTTCCCGGCAGCGAGTTAAGCCCTTCTGAATATTAAAACTTGGTGTATCAAAGAGCTGTTCTGCCTGCAGGCCAGCCGCTTGCCGTGCACTAATATCAAGTAATTCCTCGGCCGCATTATTCATGTAGACCAAACCATTATTTTTATTAAATACAACAATGCCTATGGAAAGCTGTTCCATGACTAAATTAGGCATATAAGGTTGTTGAGTCATTTTAGAAATATTGCAAGTATTGAGCCAGCCCATGTGTACTGGGATATAACGTAGTCTTTATTGCAACTCGTTACTGAACCATCAGTATACGCACCACTTTGGTGCGCGTCTATCAACTGAGCTAAAAATCAAACCTTTGATGTTATAGGCGAGATTGGTGGTGCAAATAGAATATAACGTCTGGGCTGCTGATCATTACCTCGCCACCCCTATCAATGATTTGTATATATAACGTAGCTGACCCCTGCTTAAACCTTCCGTTGTTAAGCTCTGTTGCTTAGCTCCATCGACATATAATTCAACCGAATCTCCCTTTTGTAAGCCAGGCCGCAATGTATAACTAACGCCAACGATTCCTTGGTTATTTCGAACCGTCCCCTCGGGTTTAGGCTGATTAATTTCTATACTGACGTAGGGTAACCGTTCAATATCAGCTTCCGTAGACTTACTCTTCTCGTCCACTGCCTGTCTTTTTGGAATAACCGGCGCTTGATAGGTCATCATTAGGGGAATAACGATTAATTCAGCATTCTTCACCGGCACGTCTGAATACGAGATCTTCCCTTGTTCATTGATGTACTTATAGACCTCTGCGTGCGCAATGTTTATTGCAAAAACAGCTAACAAAATGAATGAAAACTTCATCGTCTTTTCCTTTCTAATCCAATCCTTTATCTCATAAGACCACATTTAGTAAATTTTGTGCAAAAAAAACCCCGCTTTTGCGGGGCTCTTCACAACTTTTGTTACGCTTACAGGCTGTAGTACATATCAAACTCAACGGGATGAGTGCTCATACGTAAGCGAGTCACTTCTTCCATTTTAAGGTCGATATAAGCATCAATCATGTCATTCGTGAACACGCCGCCTTCAGTTAAGAACGCACGGTCTCCATTTAACGCATCAAGCGCTTCATCAAGTGATGTCGCTACTTGAGGTATTTTTGCTTCTTCTTCAGGTGGTAAGTCATACAAATCTTTGTCCATCGCTTCGCCTGGGTCAATTTTGTTTTTAATACCATCAAGGCCAGCCATTAACATTGCAGCGAAACATAAGTATGGGTTGGCTGTTGAATCAGCAAAACGCACTTCAATACGACGGCCTTTAGGGTTTGCAACAAAAGGAATACGAATAGACGCTGAACGGTTACGTGCTGAGTAAGCCAACATAACAGGTGCTTCAAAACCTGGAACTAAGCGTTTGTAGCTGTTTGTTGATGCATTAGCGAAAGCATTAATTGCTTTAGCATGCTTAACGATACCACCAATATAATGCAGTGCGGTTTCAGACAAACCGCCGTATAAATCACCTGCAAATAAGGCTTTGCCATCTTTAAAGATCGATTGGTGAACATGCATACCATTGCCGTTGTCACCAACGATTGGCTTAGGCATAAAGGTAGCTGTTTTACCGTATGCATGCGCTACGTTTTGAACAACATATTTAAGCTCTAACACTTCATCTGCTTTTTTAACAAGCGTGTTGAAAACAGTACCAATTTCACACTGGCCAGCCGTTGCTACTTCGTGGTGATGCACTTCAGTTTCTTGGCCCATTTCTTCAAGCGTTAAGCACATCGCTGCACGCATATCGTGAAGAGAGTCAACTGGAGGCACTGGGAAGTAACCACCTTTTACGCCGGGACGATGCCCCATGTTGCCGCTTTCGTATGTTTTTTCTGAATTCCAACCCGCTTCTTCAGAATCAATTTCGTAGAACGTACCCGACATATCAGTACCCCAACGAATATCGTCAAAGACGAAGAATTCATTTTCAGGACCAAAATATGCTGTATCACCAATACCGGTTGACTGTAGATACTCTTCCGCTCTTTTAGCGATTGAACGAGGGTCCCTTTCGTAGCCAGACATATCAGTTGGCTCAACAACGTCACAACGGATAATAAGTGTTACGTCATCAAAAAAGGGGTCTAAAACAGCCGTTGCTGGGTCTGGCATTAAAATCATGTCAGATTCATTAATCCCTTTCCAGCCAGCGATTGATGAGCCATCAAACATTTTTCCGTCTTCAAACACACTTTCATTAATGGTGTGTGATGGAACGGTTACGTGTTGTTCTTTACCGATAGTATCGACAAAGCGGAAATCAACAAAGGTGACCTCTTTTTCTTTGATTAAATCTAATACGTCTTGTGCTGACATGTGTACTCCAGTTTTGGTTAGTTAATATTAATAAAGTTAGCCGAACAATTTTTGCACATTTTGTGCCAAAATATAACCCCTTGTTTTAAAGGACTATTTGTTTAGATAATGTTTTGCTTCTGCTTTTTAAGCACTGCATTGGTGCAATGAAGCCTTTTATGCGCCATATTGGTGCAATTGTTATGAAAATAAGACCTTGACCTTTGCCACCACTGGCACCGATAGCGTCGCCTTTTCAAACTCAACCGCCAGTTGTTTGAGCAACTCAACGTCTTTAACGTTTGGTATGGGCAGCTCAATTTCAACCACCACTTTTCCATCTAAATAGTGAAGGTTTACGTGTTTTACTTGCTCTCTTTCAGCAATCTGTTGCCAAGCATCATCAAGCTTTGTTAACAAATCTTTTCTAATCGGCAGGGCCAAACTGGGGGAAACAACCTCATCATCTTCAGGGTCAATATGCGCCATCACTTCACCAATATTGTCCACCGTCTTAATAAGGGATAAGCGCACTGTTTCACTGATTAAATGCCCTTCCGACACACTAATCATCGGCGACACAAGAATATGCACGTCCACCCAAGCTACTTCGCCCATTTTACGTGTACGTAAAAAATGCAGGGCTTTCACGCCATCGACACTTAAAATAACCTGTTTAATTTGTTCTACTTTATCTGGGTCTAGCGCCGTATCCACCAGCTCCTTACTGGCATCTAGCACCAAGTCAAAACCAATCTTAATCACCATTAAACCGACAATTAACGCAGCAATGGAGTCAAAGTATCGATAACCAGCCATTTCTAAGCCAACACCTATCAATACAACAAAAGAAGAAATCGCATCACTTCTATGATGCCACGCATTGGCTTTTAACAAATCGGACTTGGTTTCAATCGCCGTGCGCATGGTCAGGTGATACATCACCTCTTTGGAAATAATAGAAACAACCGCCACACCAATAATCAACCAACCATACGTTAAAGCTTGATCATTAAAGAACCATGAAATAGCATCCCAAACAATCGCGCCAGCAACCGCTATTAAAATAGCACCTAAAATTACCGTCGCGAGTGTTTCAAACCGCGCATGACCATACGGGTGATCTTCATCCGCATCTTGGCTACCGTGATGAGCCGCAAAATACACCAAGCCATCCGTCAATAAGTCAGATAATGAATGGAAGCCATCAGCAATTAACGCGTGCGATTGCCCCAACCAACCAAAGCCTATCTTCATAATAGACAGCAGCAAATTCACCACACCGCCGATAACGGTGATGTTTTTCTTGGCTTGAAGCGCTGTGTCTGGGGATTGCGTCATTGTTGAATTAGTCGTTTCCAACCTCAATCGTTAAAATAAACTCGTGGTCAATTTCTTCCGTTTTCAAAACAGTGTGGCCATTAATGCGGCACCACGCTGGAATATCCTGCAAAACACCAGGATCTGTGCACGTTACCCGCAAGTTATCACCAAATACCATCGTTTTAATCGCATTTTGTGTCTTTATAACAGGCATAGGGCACATTAATCGGCGCGCATCTAACTCCATCATACTCGCCATGCCTCTTGAATTTCATCAACTGCAAATGGCTTTATGTTAATGTTTTTAATTACTTCACCTAGTTCAGCAACTTCCACATCCACACTGTCTGCATCGCGCCCTTGGCTAAAACGCGCCACAATTTTTGCAGCCAATTCTAAATCACCATCTTCTACCGTGCCATCCAACAAGGTTAACGGGCCTTTATGGCTCATAGTTCTTAACGTAATAAATTGTTTTTTGTAACCTTGTAAGAAATGATTCTCGCCTTCTTCACGCGCAATAATCAATTTAAAGTGTGGCTTAGGCCGAAAATGACGCCCCACTTTTAACAACATAATGTCGTCAATTTCATATTCTTTCTTGCCACGCGATGCCCACAAATCCGTTAGCTTTACCGAATACGCTTTATCCGTTAGGAAACAACAACCGCCAGCGGGTTGAGCATAATCATCAAAACCAAATTTTTCAGCCAACGCCATTTGCGGTTTCCGTGTACGGCCACTAAAACCGTATAACTCATCGCGATTTACCCAGCCCTCTTTCTCCGGCAATGTTTCAGATAGGTTTTGCGCGCATAGCGGTCTTAATAAAAGGTCATCGGCACCCGACTCTCTTGAAATAACCGGCATCGTCTCTTTACGTTGCGACATCGGCCGTTGGCCAATCACTTCACCGGTAATAATAAAATCAAAACCGTTTTCATCTGCCCATTCTTTGGCTTTGCTCACCATAAACACTTTACAGTCCAAACACGGGTTCATGTTTTGGCCATAGCCGTGCTTAGGGTTAATCAGCACATCTTTATATTCTTCAATTACATCAATGATATGCAGCTTAATACCTAATTGTTCAGCGCTCCACAACGCATTATTACGTTTCGGCTTGGCCTTGTCTTTTTTACGAATCGCATGCGTGTGCCCCTCCACACAAAAACCCGTGTAAAAGTTAATGCCCTCTACGTGAATGCCTTGCTCAAGCATTACTTTTGCTGCTAATAATGAATCTAAACCGCCTGAAATAAGCGCGACTGCTTTACGTTGTGTTGCCATAGTGCTCACTAAATATTGTCTTTAAACGTATTATACCGGATAGCCTTTTAATATGAGGCGTTTGCAACGAACGTCATGCCTCTAAAATACATCACAAGTCACTAATGGCTCTTTTCAGCCTAATGTTTGCCAATACTGCGTCATATCTAGCATTAGCATGATTGTTTTGGCTGCCGGTACGTAAGGCTTCCGCGCTTAGCACATCGGTATTGGTAGATAGGCCGTGTTCATAACGGTCACGACTAACCTTTAGATTCTCTTCTGCCTGGCTTATGGACTGCTCCGTCACCACAAGGCGTTTTCGCGTTTCTTGCACGCCTAGCCAATACTGCCTAACTTGAAGCTGAATAAGACTCGCCACCTCACCATATTGCTGTTCAAGTGCACGTGCTTGGCGTGCGGTCGCAGACGCTTGGTTTCGAATTAACCCTGCATCAAATAAGGTCCATTTCATACCGACCCCAACAAGCCACTGGCCTTCATGCACCTGATACTCATTTTCTTGAAAACCATAACCACCACTCAAGCCAATTTGCGGCGCATTTTTTCCACGAATAGCCTTAGCTTTAAATTTCAGCGCATCTGCCTGCCCCTTCAACACGCGTAATTCATAGCGTTGCTCAATAGCCTGAGCCATCAAGGTCTCTAACGAGACATTTAATACATCCGGTTTTAGCTCATCTAATAAAACAGGCTCTTGAAAGCCCCGGCCTAATAAACGGTTGTAGGCAGACCGGCTAATATCAAGTATATTTTCAACCTGAATGGCCGATTGCACCGCATCAGCCAGCGTAACTTGCGCAGCCAATAAATCGTTTCGCGACACCATCCCCTGTTCATACGCATTCTCAACATCCGTCTTGTGTGATTTGAGACTCGCTACATGGCTATTAGCCACTGCAAGTGCTTGCGTCGCGCGCAAAACGCCAATATACGTTTCAGCCACTGTCAGCTTAAGATCTAATACTTTTCCCGCTTCATGCTTTTTTGAAGCCAGTAGTGCAGACGACGCCGCATTAATACCATTGCTGATTTGTCCGCCAGAATATATAGGTAGTGTCGTCATCGCCTGATACGAATAACTTTCTCTTTCAGCCAATGGGAATTGAACCTGCAAACCACCAAAATTCACTTTTGCTTCTGGGTCATTTTCCATCGCCATATAACCTGCTCCAACCGTTATACTAGGGAAATGAGCCGCTTTTGCGGCTTTTAGTTGGTGCTGGCTCGCTTGCGTGTTTTCTCGCACCGCTTGTAAACCATGATTAGTTTCAATGGCAACATTCCATGCCTGCTTAAGCGTTTCTGCTGCAGAGAAGACGGGGAATAAAAGCCCCAGCAATAATAAAAAACAATAACAACGTGTGTGTTTAAATAACATTACTATTCTCCTGTGGTGCTGCTATTTAACGCCTGACGACGTAACATTGAATACATCAGCATCGGTATAACTATCAGCGTTAACGCCGTTGACGAGATGGTGCCAAAAATCAATGCAATAGCCAGCCCACCAAAAACAGGGTCGGATAACATCACCGCCGAACCCAACACTATAGCTAACGCCGTCAATAAAATAGGCCTTAGGCGAACCGCGCCTGCTTCCCTAACCGCCTCGTGTGCAGACATACCTTCCTTCATATAATCTTGAATAAAATCTATAATTAACAATGAGTTGCGCACGACAACCCCCGCTAAAGCAATCACCCCAATCATTGATGTCGAGGTGAATGGCTCACCCACTAACCAATGCCCAGGAAATACGCCAATAAGCGCAAGCGGTATGGCCGACATGGCAATCAATGAAACTTTAAACGATGCGTAATAACCGACCAGCAGCAAATAAATAAAGACTAAAGCAATGCCCAATGCGCCCAACATGTCACGAAAAATATCTAAGGTTAAACGAATTTCTCCATCCCATAATAATTGATAGCCATCAATCGTATCGGGGGTAATGGATTGCAACCGTAAATTCCCGGTGGTTAGTTTTTCGCCACCACCAATCGACATATTATCTAGCCGTTCGTCTATAGCCATCACAGCATAAACCGGTGTTGTGCCCGTTAGCTCCCCCCCCACATACGTCACCCGTTCAAAGTCCTTATGCAAAATCGGCCTATCTTGGGTATCTTTAACAACCTTCGTCAGCTCAGATAAGGGCACTCTTTTACCTTCTCTATTGGTTAAATAAATACTGGATAAAAGTAGCGGGTCAACTTGATATTTGTAGGGTATATGTAGCCTGATGGGTACGATTTTTTTCTCCGCAGAAATATGTAAACGCCCCATCACATCGCCATTTACCATGCGCCGTAGAGACTGTACAACCTGCGCGACAGACACACCCGATAGGGCTGCCTTTTCCTTATCAACAACAACCCTAAACTGCGGCACATCTGCCACTTCAGAATCATGCACTTCAACAACACCGTGCGTGCTCTTAAATACCTCACTCACTTTAGCGGATATTTCACGAAGTTTTGCGGGGTCTTTACCGTATATTTCGGCTAATACCGTTGAACGTAAAGGTGGGCCAGGTAAGTCTTCTACCAGTTGTATAACGCTTCCGGGATAATGCTGCTGGATACCTTCCATTACCGGGCGGAGCTCACGAACTAAATCAATAGAACTCACCTCACGAACTTTTTTGTCCGTCAAATTCACCCGTACTTCGCCAACAAAAGCACCCTTTTTATTACTCGCCCCTTTTAACAGGCCGTTAAAGTCAATAACACCTGTTTGTCCAACCCAACTTTGGTAATTAAGCACGTGTGGGTTATTACGCAGAACAGCGCCAACTTCTCGAGTCGCCTGGTCCGTTATTTCAACCGGCGTATATTCCGGCATATCTATCGTTATGTTAAACGTGTTTTTATTATCTTTTGGTAACATAACCAATGCCACGCCGCCTGCTGAAAGCGGGCCACCAACACCTTGCGAACGGATAAACTGCCATGCCGGCTGAAGCATTGATAACATAATCGCTACCAATATACAGGCTATCGATATATAGCGATAACGGCGAATATCTAACAACGGCGTAATAATTTTATAGTAAAAAGTATGCAGCTTATCCTCTGCATTATGACTTTCTAAATCTTCACCTTCTTCTGGCTGAAGCCAACGGTTTGCCGCCCAAGGGGTAACAATGTACGCCACCAATAAAGATGTCAGCATGGCAATCGGCACATTAAATGCAATAGGGTAAAAGTATTGCCCCGACATGTCCGTTATCACCATTAATGAGCCAAACACCAACATAATCGCAAAGGTAGCTAAGTTGGTTGGGTTGCCAATTTCATTGGTTGCGATAACCGTTACTTCAACTTTATCTTTTAACCACAGGTTCTTATAGTGCCTATGGATATTCTCAATCACCACAATGGCAGAGTCGACCAGCAAGCCTAACGATAGAATCAAGGCAAACAAGGTCACCCTATTGATCGTTGGTCCAAAAAAATAATCTGCACCCAAGGTAAGTGCCAAAATAAAAGGCACTGTAATACCTACAATCAAGGCTTCTTTAAAACCAAGAAATAGTACGATAACGATGAAAACAGAGAAGATAGCAATGCCCATGTGTTCAATCAGATTATTGACGGCAGCATCAGCCTTTTTCCCATCATTACGTGTGATGACAACATCCACGCCGGCTGGAATAAAACTTTGTTTCATTCGCTCAACCCTGTCTAAAATATCACCGGCCACAACCACCGCATTTGACCCCGCTTTTTTTGCAACGGCGATCGTAACAGATGGGATTTCAAATGAGGATGTTGAGCCAAAGCGTGGGTCTGCCGGACCGTAACCAAACCGAGAAAGTTTGTCTCTTTCTAACCGAGGGCCATCGATAATCTCCGCCACATCTTCAATATAGATAGCTTGTTGATTAAAACTGCCCACTATCAATTTTTTGACTTGATCTGCCGAAGTTAAAAAGCCATCCAAATATATGCTACTAACTTTTCCTTGATGCGTTTGTGCGCCCACCGGTGCAGACAGGTTGCCCATTTGCAAAGCCGCTCGCATTTGATCTAGCGTAATACCAAAGCCCAGCAGCCTTTCTGGATCAAGCTCTACTCGTACTTCTCGGTCTCTACCACCTTTAACAAAAGCAACCGACACTTCATTCAAACTGCGCAAGCGGTCTACCATATTGTCGGCTAATCGCTTTAACGCGTAATCGTCATATTTTTCTGATGCCAGGGTTATCGCCATAATAGGCACATCATCAACTTCAATACTTTTAATCAACGGTACAGAAGCATCCGCTGGCAGCTGATCTTGTTTGCCAAGAACGCGGTCATATAGTTTTAATAAAGACCGTTCCTTATCAAGCCCTACTTCAAATTGCACTGTCACTACGCCGACTGAATTAAGCGCTACTGCATAGGTATGGTCCACACCCGAAATTTCGCGAATAATCCCTTCTAAGGGATTGATGACGAGCTCTTCTATTTCCTCGGGAGTTGCACCGGGCATGCTGACAAAAATTTCTGCACCCGGCACAATAATTTGTGGGTTTTCTTCTCGTGGCGTTAATAAAATCGCCATCACACCCAGTAAAACGCAGCTGAGCATAAACAGCACTGTTAATTTTGACGTAACGAAAGCCTGGGCTATAACCCCTGCTGGGTTTAACCGTTTATTCTCCACGTACATTACCCTTCAACTGAATACGCTCGCCGTCACGGAGTCGCCCATCAGGCATGGAAACAATCTGCTCACCACCTTTCAACCCAACTAACACCTCAACTTGACCCTTGCTTACCTTGCCTAACCGAAGCCATCTGAAATGGATATACTGTTCATCATCCACTAAAAAAACACCACTTAATCCAGCTCGTGTAACGATTGCATCAGCGTTAATAGCGGGAAGCATTTTAGTCCCTACGTCAAAATGGGTACGGCCGAACATCCCTGGCAATAATTTATCATTGTCAGACAACGATACTTTTACCCGTAATTTACGGGTTAGCGCGTCTGCAGAGGGAACAATGCGAGCAATTACACCTTTAATAGACGCCTCAATCGCATCAATAGATACCTCTACCTCATCACCTTGCTTGATATTTTTAATCTGCCCCTCGGCAATATACGTCTCAAATAACAATCCATGGCTCGACTCAACGGTCACTAAAGGAATAGCTGGCGTGGCCAAATCTCCTTCACGTTTATGACGAGCAACCACTACACCCGTTACCGGGCTTGTAATTTGGGTGTATTGACGCTGTGATTGTGTAGTATCCAGAACCGCTTTAGCTTCACGTAACGTGTCTTTCGCAATGTCTCTTTGTAAGGTTACTTTTCTCAGTTTATTTTCCGATACACTACCGCGCTTAAAGAGTGCTTTAAAGTTATCAAAGTCTGTTTGGGCATCTTTTAAGGCTGATGTTGCTTTATTCACCGACGCCGATACTTGCCTAATAGCTCCTTCAACATCAGCGCCATCCAATGTCACCAACGCTTCACCTTTCTTAACAGTATCCCCTTCACGCACAAGTATTTTTCTAATATAGCCCGTCGTTCTCGATGCTACATCAACCCGGTGATCTGATACCACCGTGCCCGTGGTTCTGTAGACTATCGGTAAATTTTCTACCGTTACATGTATTGTCTGAAACTCAAAAAGGTCTTGTTTAGCTTTTTCGCTTCCCTCTACCGATTGGTCCGAACAGCCGACGGTGCTTATTAACAAGCCTATCAACAGAATTAAAGTTATTTGTTTTTTCATAGAACTCATTGTTTTTGACACCTTCATCGCTGCCGATTATTTGGTTAAATTAATATTTGTTGTTAACAACCCTATTACATGGGCTGAAATCACACTTGGGTCACTATAAGACGCATTCCAGCCGGGTAAAAACTGGCACATCGGTGCGGACGCGGAATGTGACAACACTAGCCAAAGACTAGAAATTGTTAACATATAATGGTCTTCACCCGGCGCAACCTCTTCAATTAAGGCTTGTACCGTGTTGAATGGCTCTAACAACACCTCTTCCGCCACTAGCTTAAGCCTAGCCTCATCTCCATCCAACAACTCCCACATCACTAAGGCTCTAAAGTTCTCATCCTTATGGACTATCATTGCAAAGTGTTTAATAGCACGCTCAAGCCGCTCCAAAGCTGTGCCCGTGCTAGATACGGAGTCTGCAATGGCTGTCGCCTTATCAACAAACGAATACTTCATCACTTCAAAATACAAGGCGTGCTTATCAGGAAAATGATGATAAAGCGCAGCCGTACTCAGCCCAACAGCCTTTGATAAATCACGCATCGACACACCGTTATAGCCTTTAGCCGCAAAAAGTGGTGCCGCCTTATTCAGTATTTGAATGCGTGTATTAACTTCTTTAACTTGTGCGCTCATTTTGAGTAAATTTACTTAACGTTCGTTAAGGCGAATTTTATTACATATTTTGCGGCAACGCAACAATAATAATGTGAAGCTCACCCTGTTACTCACTCTTTTGACAATTGGCGGAGACAATACAATCTAATTATGCAACGATATTAGCTATTGTATTTACTGAACTCAATTTACTAAACCAAGTCGATAAGTACCGCCTTATTAGATATACTTCTCCTTTATTTAATTCAAATTTACATTCAACGTGTCAAAATCAACTCAAGACCTACAAACATTCCAAGGCCTTATCCTTGCATTGCAAGAATATTGGGCCGGCCAAGGTTGCGTTATTCTGCAACCTTTAGACCTTGAAGTCGGCGCAGGAACCTTTCATCCCGCCACTTTTTTGCGCGCGATTGGCCCAGAGCCTTGGGCAACAGCCTATGTGCAGCCTTCTCGACGCCCTACAGATGGTCGTTTTGGCGAAAACCCAAACCGCTTACAGCATTACTACCAATTTCAGGTATTGATTAAGCCGTCTCCGACTGATATTCAAGACTTATATTTAAGTTCGTTGACTCACCTGGGCTTGGATATGTTGGAACACGATATTCGCTTTGTTGAAGACAATTGGGAATCACCAACGCTTGGCGCTTGGGGACTGGGCTGGGAAGTGTGGCTGAACGGCATGGAAGTCACGCAGTTTACCTATTTTCAACAAGTGGGCGGTTTAGATTGTAAGCCCGTCAGTGGCGAAATAACCTACGGGCTTGAACGCATTGCCATGTACATTCAAGGCGTTGAAAGTGTTTACGACCTTGTGTGGGCGAACACTAAAAATGGCCCTGTAACATACCGCGACGTCTTCCACCAAAATGAAGTGGAGCAGTCTGAATTTAACTTTGACCACGCTAATGTTGACCATATGTTCAAACAGTTTGACGAATGTGAAACAGCTTGTAACTTATTGATTGAAAAAGGCTTAGCGCTACCTGCTTATGAGCAAGTATTAAAAGCTTCCCATACATTTAATCTATTGGACGCTCGCCACGCCATTTCAGTTACCGAGCGTCAACGCTTTATTTTACGCGTTCGTACACTGTCCAAAATGGTCGCTGAAACGTATTTTGCATCCCGCGAGGAGCTTGGCTTCCCGATGCTTAAGAACGGGGGAGACTCATAATGTCTACATCTAAAGATTTATTGTTTGAATTAGGCTGTGAAGAACTACCACCTACCGCCCTTAAAACCTTGCGCGACAGCCTATTAAAAGGCATTTGCGATGGCCTTGACGAAGCTAATTTGAATTTTGGAACGGTACATAGCTTTGCTACACCACGCCGTTTAACCGTTTGGCTTGAAGGTGTACAAGTTTCACAAGAAGATATTGAAGTAGAAAAACGTGGCCCCGCTGTTGCTGCTGCCTACGACAAGGAAGGCAACCCCAGCAAGGCTGCGCTAGGTTTTGCACGCGGCTGTGGTGCTGAATTTAGTGATTTGGGTACGCTTAAAACTGATAAAGGTGAATGGCTAAGTTATAACAAGCTAGAAAAAGGCCAAGCAGCTGAATTATTGATTCCTGGGATTGTTGAAAAATCATTAACCCGATTACCTATTGCTAAACGCATGCGTTGGGGAAGCTCTAACGCTGCCTTTGTTAGACCTGTCCATTGGGCTGTTTTGCTGTTTGGTGGGAATGTTATTACTACCGAACTACTTGGCTTAACCACTAGTAATACATCGTACGGCCATCGTTTCCATGCGCCTGAAGCGATTACAATTACATCAGCCAGCGAGTATGAGACTCAACTCAACGCCGCGCATGTGGTTGCTAACACCGAAAAACGCAAAGCAATCATTGAAGAGCAGGCCAATGTTGCCGCCTCTGCTGTTAATGGAACAGCTCATATTGAGCCCGCTTTATTGGATGAAATTACCGCTTTAGTTGAATACCCTGTTGCTGTTACCGGTAGCTTTGATGCGCACTTTTTAGCATTGCCCAAGGAAGTTCTCATTACCACCATGCAAATCAACCAAAAGTACTTCCCTATACTGGATGATAATGGCGATTTGCTGCCTTACTTTATTACTATAAGTAACATTGATAGCTCCAACCCAAGCTCCGTTAGCCACGGTAACGAACGTGTTATTCGCCCTAGACTGGCAGATGCTGAATTCTTTTGGCAACAAGATATGAAAACGACATTAGCTGATCGTATTGCCTCCTTAGATAACGTCGTTTTCCAACATAAGCTTGGCTCGATTGGTGAAAAAACCAAACGTATCAGCGCATTATCAAGCCAGCTTGCTGAACAATTGGGCTTTGATGCCACAATGGCCACTCGTGCGGCTCAATTATCAAAAACTGATCTCGTCACCGATATGGTCGGCGAATTCGCCAGTTTACAAGGCGTTATTGGCCGTTATTATGCGAATGAGAATAATGAAGCTACGGAAGTTGCCAGCGCTATTGAAGAACAATATTTGCCTAAGCAATCGGGCGGTGCTTTACCTACTACGCCAACCGGTAAAGTCTTAGCCTTATCCGATAAACTGGATACTGTTATCGGCATCTTCAGTGTTGGCTTATTACCAACCGGTGACAAAGACCCTTTCGCCCTACGCCGTGCTAGCTTGGGCGTATTAAGAATTATCATTGAAAATGAATTAGCGTTAGATCTTAATAAACTTATTTCACTCTCTTGCAAGCAATTTACCCACACGTTCAACGCTAATGAGACCAAGTTGCTGGTTTTTAACTTTATGATAGACCGCTTGAAAGGCTATGCTCTAAGTAAAGGTTATACAGCTGAACAGTTTGCGGCGGTTGCTGGCGTAGGGTGCTCTGAGCCCGTTGATTTCATGAACCGTTTAGACGCCGTTAAACGGTTTGCACAAATGGATGAGGCTGCCAGCTTAGGCGAAGCGAATAAACGGATTCAAAACCTATTAAAAAAAGCGCCTGAAAACGTGGTAAATAAATTTGATGCTAGATTATTAAGTGATACCCAAGAAGTTGAACTGTACAAACAATTACAAGCCATCGAAAACCAAGTAAGCCCTTTAATAGAACAGCACGATTATATTCAAGCACTAAAACAACTGTCCGCGCTTAAAGAGCCAATTGATGCCTTCTTCGAGCATGTGTTTATTATGGCTGACGATGAAGAACTTAAGCATACGCGCTTAGCATTGTTAGCAAAAATTCACGCTAACTTTATAAAAATTGCCGATATATCAATGATATAGGTTATTCCTGTGGATATTATTTTAGACCGTGATGGCGTCATCAACTTAGACAGCGATGCGTACGTAAAAAACGCTGATGAATGGATACCCATTAAAAGTAGTATTGATGCCATTGCATTGTTACACCAAGCTGGGCACCGAGTATTTGTTGCGACTAATCAATCGGGCGTTGGTCGTGGGTATTTCTCACTAGAAACACTAGCCGCTATGCATGAAAAAATGCTGAGTTTGGTTAATGGCGCTGGCGGGCAAATTATTGATATCGCTTTCTGCCCACACTCACCCGAAGATGCCTGTGATTGCCGCAAACCAAAATCGGGTTTATTAACAAGCCTTTCCATTAAAAATAATATACAGTTAGAGCAAGCTATCGTTATTGGTGACAGCTTGCGCGACTTGCAAGCAGCTATCGACGTACAGGCAACACCCTTGTTGGTACTTACTGGAAAAGGTAAAAAAACACAGCAGCAACACCCCGATTTAAACGTTTCAACATTCGAGAACCTATATGACGCAGTCCAGCACATCATCGCATAACCTCTTTATCCTTGGTTTTCGATCTGTTTTATTTTTCGTGTTTCAGGTGGTGACATTATTTGTTTTTGCGCCGTTAGTCTTACTATCATTCCCTTTCTCTTATAGCGTTAGATATTCCATTGCCAGCGCTTGGGCCAAACTTGTCATTAAAGGCCTAAAGGTTATCTGTAACCTCGACTTCAATGTAATTGGCAGTGAAAACATAAAAGGCAACGGCATTATTTTTTGTAAGCATCAATCTGCTTGGGAAACATTTGCCTTACAAGTGATGTTTCCGGAACAGTGCTGGGTTTTAAAACGCGAACTATTATGGATTCCTTTATTTGGTTGGGCGCTTGCATTAATTCAACCCATTGCCATTGACCGCTCTAAAAAAAGCAAATCATTTAGGCAAATTATTAAACAAGGAACCGAACGCTTGGAATCTGGTCGTTGGGTAGTGATATTTCCTGAAGGCACTCGAATTGCACCGGGTGAAAAAGGTAAGTATATGGTGGGCGGTGCGCTGCTAGCTGAAAAGTCCGGTTACCCCGTTATTCCTGTTGCCCACAATGCAGGTGAATTCTGGAGAAGGAAGGCTTTTATTAAATACCCAGGCACTATTCAGGTACGGATTGGTGAAATGATAGATAGCAAATCTATTTCGGCGCGTGAGCTTAACCAGAAAGCAGAAGACTGGATTGAAGGGCAGATGCAAGAGATATCCAACAAAACCTCTTAGACGCCTCTTCAGAGCGTCGATTTTTCCTTTAAACACGCTAAAATCGTCTTCGCTTTCTTTAAATTATAACTAGCAGACGCGGGGATTTCTTTTCCTGCTTTTTTTATGATGACCGTGTATTTTCGCCTGGAATCAAAAAAAGTCACAATACCGGCTAAAACAGCAAGAAAACCACCCGCAAGAAACCAACGCGTTGTAAAAATAATTAATACAATACCTAAGGCAATAAAAACAAACGCCCTGTCCTTTGCGGGATTTTGCTCACCAATATAAATAGATTCTATTTCTGAAAACAATATTTTCTGCTTACCAAGAATAACCTCGGTATCAGAAAAATTAATTCTTTCTTCTTTTAGCAGCTCCTCAGACATTTTTCTATACGTCCAAGTTAGCAACTTCTAATGCATTTTGCTCAATAAACTTTCTTCTTGGTTCAACCTCATCACCCATCAACGTTGTAAACACTTCGTCAGCTGTTACTGCGTCTTCAATTCTCACTTGCAATAAGCGCCTTGCATCAGCATCTAACGTCGTTTCCCAAAGTTGCTCAGGGTTCATTTCACCAAGACCTTTATAGCGCTGTATTTGTTGACCTTTTCTTGCTTCTTTCATTAATAAAGAAAAGACCTCTTTAAAACTATTGACCGCATATCCTTTATCACCAATAAGCAACTCGGAACCCTCTTCAAACATACCACTGACTGTTTTACCAAAAGCAACCAGCCGTTTATACTCACCTGATTTAAAGAACAGGGCTGTCATTTCAAACTCTTTTTCAACACCGTGAGACATCGTGGAGCAGTGGATAACCCATTTATCACCCAAGACCTCAAGCAATAGCGTATACGCCGTGGGGGACGTCTCTATGGCGTTCAGCTTATCTTCTAGCGTCGCTATCCACGCCGTTAACTCGTCTTGACTTGTGGTATCTGTTATTTCTTTCGATACCAACAATTCATTTAGAACTAACTCATCATATCGACCAGATAACCTAGAAATAATTGACTCTATCTGAATGTGCTCTTTGGCTAGTTCTTCTAAAGCAACCCCTGAAATAGCCGGTGTTGAGACATTAATGACAAGGCTTGCTTTTTGCAAGGCCAATTGAAGCAAATAGCTATTCAGTTCATTATCATCTTTAACGTAATATTCTTGTTTGCCTTTTTTTACCTTATACAAAGGTGGTTGTGCGATATATACATTGCCGTTTTCGATCAACTCCGGCATTTGACGGTAAAAAAATGTCAATAACAACGTACGAATGTGAGAGCCATCAACGTCGGCATCGGTCATTATAATGATTTTATGGTAACGCAAGTTTTCTGGCTTATACTCTTCTTTGCCAATACCGCAACCTAGCGCAGTAATCAATGTACCAACCTCTTCGGACGATAACATTTTATCGAAACGAGCCTTTTCCACGTTCAAAATCTTGCCTTTAAGCGGAAGAATTGCCTGAGTTCTTCTGTCGCGGCCCTGCTTAGCGGAGCCGCCAGCAGAGTCCCCTTCCACTAGAAATATTTCTGATAGCGCGGGATCCTTCTCTTGGCAATCGGCTAATTTACCTGGTAATCCTGCAATATCTAACGCGGACTTTCTACGCGTCATCTCTCTCGCTTTACGTGCAGCATCTCTTGCCCGAGCGGCTTCCAGCATCTTACCTGCTATCTGTTTCGCTTCAGTCGGGTTTTCTAACAAGAAATCTTGGAGCGCTTCTGATAATGAAGACTCCACTATCGACTTCACCTCGGAAGACACTAATTTATCTTTGGTTTGCGATGAAAACTTTGGGTCTGGTACTTTTACAGACAACACCGCCGTTAAGCCTTCGCGCGCGTCATCACCAGATGTCGTTGCTTTTTGCTTTTTAGCTAAGCCATGCGCCTCAATATACTGATTTAGTGTTCGCGTTAGGCCGGATCTAAAGCCCGCTAAATGCGTACCGCCATCACGTTGCGGAATATTATTGGTATAACAAGAAATATTCTCTTGATACGAGTCATTCCACTGCAGCGCCACCTCAACATTCACATCGTTTTTATCTACATTAATGTAAATAATATTTTCGTGTATTTGTGTTTTCGCTTTATTAATGTGCTGAACGAAGGCCCGTATACCGCCTTCATATTCAAATATTTCTTCTTTTGCTGTTCTTTCATCTGACAAACGAATGCGAACACCAGAGTTTAAAAACGACAATTCTCTTAGTCTTTTTGCTAATAATTCAAAATGAAATTCAATGTTGTTAAACGTTTCGCCGCTGGGCTTAAAGCGCAAGCTCGTTCCTGTCTCGTCCGTTTTCCCTATTTGCTTAAGGTCTTCAACTGGCTCACCCATTTTGTACTTCTGATAATGAACGCCGCCATCACGCTTAATCGTTAACTCTAGCTCTTCTGACAGCGCATTAACAACTGACACCCCCACGCCATGTAATCCGCCAGATACCTTATAGGCATTGTCATTAAATTTACCGCCGGCATGAAGCACCGTCATAATAACCTCTGCTGCTGAACGACCTTCTTCGGGGTGAATATCAACCGGAATACCTCGTCCGTCGTCTGTAATGGTTACCGAGTTATCTTCGTGAATAATCACGCCTACTTCTGAGCAATGCCCTGCTAACGCCTCATCAATTGAGTTATCAACCGCCTCAAACACCATGTGGTGCAAACCCGAGCCATCATCGGTGTCTCCGATATACATGCCAGGCCTCTTTCTAACCGCATCCAAGCCCTTAAGAACCTGAATACTAGAGGAGTCATAGGTTGCACTGTTTTTTTCTTCGGTCACGCTGTTTCCTTTTGTTGTATATCACCATGTTTCACGTGAAACACTTTGGTGTCTTTCTTGTTCATAAACTCTAAAAACAAATCTTGGTTAGTGGTTGTAACAACAACCTGGACGCCTAATTCACCAAGAAAAAACATAACTTTATTAAAGCTAGCCGCGTCCAACTCAGCCGCCAAATCATCTAACAAAACACAAACAGACTTATCTGTGTTGTCACTCATTAGTTTTATTTGAGCCAAATACAACGCAATCACAAGTAACTTCATCTGCCCTCTGGAAAGATAATCTTTTGCATCACGGCCATTTACCTGAACACTGATGTCGCTTTTGTGGGCCCCTACTGTCGAATAGCCGTATCGCACATCTCTATCTGTTGCTTTATTCAGCGCGTCTTCAAGTGACAGCGATTCATCCCACCCTTTTGCGTACCGTAAAAAAACGTCAAATTCACCAATAAATTGCCGCGTAATTGCTTGCAGCTCTGTTTCCAAGAGATCCACATAAGACTTTCTTTCTCGGTTAACCATTATACCGTATTCGACAAATTTATTATTCCATACCGGCAGCGTCTCTAGTGTTTTTGTTTTTAGCAGCTTATTTCTTTGTTTAAGTAATTGGTTGTGTGTTTTTGATGTTGCTAAAAAGTCATGTTTCACGTGAAACACACCGAGATCAATAAATGATCGTCTAGCTGAAGCACCGTTTTCAAGAAGCGTCTGCGTTTCTGGTCGAATAAGGTGTGTATAAAGTTGGCGGGAGAGTTCTGACGCTTTTTTTTCAGTTTGACCGTTAATACGAATAACTGTGTCTTGTTGATTTTTTTTTATCGCTATTCTATTTCTGGGATCCAGTTCAGCATAAATCACCAGGTGTGGCTTGTCATGGCTAATAACTTTATTGATGTTTTGCGTTCTAAATGAGCGAGCCCGACTTAGTAAATAAAAAGACTCAAGTATGGATGTTTTGCCGCTGCCATTAGGCCCAACAATAATATTTAAATGAGGAGAAAGTTCCAATGAAATATCATCGATATTTCTAACATTTTGAATCCGAACTTTGGCTAACGACATTATGCAGGCGCATCACGCCGTTTAGATACGCATAGGCATAATAACAAAACGACTACTTTTATCACTAGGATTCTCTAGTAAACAACTACTGTTAGTGTCCGTAAAAGAAACCAATACAACGTCGGAATCAATCGCATTAAGTGCATCCATGAGATAACTTGAATTAAAACCCATACTCATTTCATCGCTATCGTAATCTACAACAACCTCTTCCACCGCTTCGTCTTGCTCGGGATTTTTGGCATTAATTGTCATTAGTTCATTAGACAAGTCTAACCGAATGCCTTTGTATTTCTCATTCGATAAAATAGAGACTCTTGATAAGGCTGATTTGAATGATTGTTTATTAATTGTAAAGCTGTGCTTACTCTCGTCAGGAACAATGTTTTTAAAATCAGGGAAGCGCCCATCAATTAGCTTTGCGTTCAGTTGAACGTCATCCAGAGTGAATTTTATGCTGTTTTTTGCGATCTTAATCTGAATAGCCCCATCATGTTTTTCTATGAGCCGCAGCAGCTCTTGAGCCGCTTTTCTTGGCACAATAACTTGGCTTATAGACTGGGTCGAATCGGCCAAGCTGTTCTTAGCTAAAGCCAAGCGGTGTCCATCTGATGCAACTGTTTGTAACTCGCCATCCACAACCTCCATCATCAATCCATTCAAGTAGTAGCGAACGTCTTGTTGAGCCATACAAAAAATAGTTTTACTGAATGCTTTAGACAAAACACTTTTATCAATATTGATGTCATTGATGTAGTTGGATTCATCAAATAGAGGGTATTCATCAGCCGATAGAGTACGCAACGTAAATAGGCTTTTCCCAGAATTAATGACCAGCGTATTTTGATCAAACGTCAGCTTAAGCTTCGCTTCATCAGGCAAAGAACGGCAAATATCTAAGAGCTTTCTCGCAGGAATAGTTACTTTAAAACCCTCTTCACTAACAATGCTTGATTCTGAGCTAACCTGAACCTCTAGATCCGTACCAGTTAGTTTTAGCTTTCCACCGTTAAGAGAAAAATATACGTTGGATAAAATAGGCAGAGTTTGCCTTCTTTCTATAACACCAAATACCTTTTGCAAGGGCTCAAGTAAGTCTTCTTTATTAATATTTAATTTCATATTTAAATACTTATTATAGTTATTAAGGGAAGAAAATCAGTTAGTAACCCAATAATTCTGTTATAAATCAGTTAGTTACCAAAGGTCAAAAGCTGTTAGTAACTTCTCTTTTCTCTGTGTGTAGTATGTTTATAAGCATACCACTAACGTTATCCACAGCTTACACAATTTAATGAGAGAGAGTTCTTAACAGGTTTATATAATCCTCATCGATTTTTTGATCGGATGCCCTTAGTTCTTTTATTTTCCGGGTAGCATGTAAAACAGTTGTGTGATCTCTACCACCAAATTGACTTCCTATTTCTGGCAAACTGTAATTAGTTAGTTCTTTGGCTAGCGCCATTGCAATTTGTCGAGGTCGAGCAATAGATCGAGTTCGCTTAGCAGATAATAAGTCAGACATTCGTATTTTGAAATATTCCGAGACCGTTTTTTGGATATTATCAATACCCATCCGTTTGTTTTGTAGCGCAATAAGGTCTCTTAATGCGTTTTTCGTGAAATCAAGCGTGATAGGCTGTCCTGTAAAATTAGCATTTGCAATAACTCGACGTAGCGCGCCTTCAAGTTCGCGAACATTAGATTTAATGCGGTTGCCCATAAAGAAAGCAACTTCATCGGCAAGGTCAACCCCACTAAGCGCCGCTTTACTTTTTAGGATGGCGACTCGTGTTTCAAGGTCCGGCGGTTCAATAGCAATAGGTAAGCCCCAACCAAAACGTGACTTTAAACGCTCTTCTAGACCGTTTATTTCTTTCGGGTAACAATCGCACGTTAAAACAATTTGTTTGTTGTTTTCAATCAAGGTGTTAAACGTGTGAAAAAACTCTTCTTGAGAACGCTCTTTTTTAGCAAAAAACTGGATATCATCAATTAGCAAAAGATCTAAGGATCGATAATATTTTTTAAAATCATTAATTGTGTTTTTTTGTAGAGACTGAACCATGTCTGAAACAAACCTTTCAGATGATAAAAAACTTACTTTTGCATTTTTATTGGATTTTATTATCTGATTGCCAATGGAGTGCATTAAGTGGGTTTTACCAAGACCAACCCCGCCGTACAAATAAAGGGGGTTATTCTCGCCCCCAGGGTTTTCAGAGACCTGTATTGAAGCGGCTTTAGCCAGCTCATTTGACTTTCCAACAATAAATGAATCAAAGGTAAACGCACTGTTAAGGTTATGGGTGATGTTTTTATTAGCGATAGGCTGTTTTTTAGCAAAAGCATTTGATTTTACGGCGGTAAAAGATGGTTTTGTGCTACCAATCTCAAGAAAAACATTTGTTTTATTTGTAGATAAGTGATTGATTATCTCTGATATTTTTGAAATATAATGCTCAGAAACCCAATCTAGAACAAATTTATTGGGTGCGTATAGATACACATCGTTTGAATTTTCTTCTGCTTGTAAGGGACGAATCCAGGTGTTTATTTGTTGTGGCGGAAAATCTTCCTCTAAACGCTGTAAACACTTTTCCCAGAGAGATGACACGCGGAACCTTAATTAATTGAGTTAAATTGAAGCACAAAGGATATACCTTAATCGGAAAGTTATCCACAGGAAAATATTTAAAATAAACCGTTACGACACTGCAAGCCAAGTGCCAATAAACATTGACTTGTTAGGTAAAAAAACGTATTCTGCGCTGTCTTTTTCTCGAAAGAAAATTGTATTCAAAACACAATATTCTTTTGGACAAACATAATTAAATATTTATAAGGTATCTCAGCATGAAAAGAACATTTCAACCAAGCCTCTTAAAAAGAGCAAGAACACACGGTTTTAGAGCAAGAATGGCCACTAAATCTGGCCGTAAAATTATCAACGCACGTCGTGCGAAAGGCCGTGCTCGGTTATCTGTTGTACATTAAAAACGAGGCCGCAGGCGTTTAGAAAAATAGATAGGCTGAATAATGGGCCAGAGTATGCTCAGGTTTTTTCAGGCGCCAACAGAAGTACCGACAAACTATTTACTGTTCTAGCAAGAAAAAGCACGACATTAAGAGCGAGGCTTGGTCTTGCGATTGCAAAAAAAAGTGTTAAAAAAGCAGTCGATAGAAACCGTATAAAACGAATTATTAGGGAGTCCTTTAGGCAACAAAAGGACAGCCTTAATAATTATGATTTTGTTGTTTTATGCCGTGATAAGGCTGGTGTTGCAAGTAAAAATGAACTTGCCGTATCGATACAGTCACACTGGAAAAAACTAATAAAAGATGAATAAAATTTTTATACAATTCATTAAGTTTTATAAACGTTATATTAGCCCGTTGATGGCAAGCCGTTGCCGTTTTTATCCAACCTGTTCAGAGTATGCGCTAGAAGCGTTTGAAGAACATGGTTTTTTTAAGGCGTTGTATTTAACTATTAAACGTCTTTTTCGTTGTCAGCCTTTTTGTAAAGGCGGTGTAGACCCTTTACCAACATCACAGAATAAACATGGATAATCAAAGAACCTTACTTTTCGCAGCATTAGCTTTTGTGTCGATTCTTATTTGGCAAGCCTGGCAAAAAGACTATGTTCTTCCGCAGCCCGTACTTGCGACAGAAACCGCCATTAACGGCGAAGCAACTAATCCTAATGATGTTCCGACGGCGACAGCAGAAAGTGGTTTTTCTGACAGCTCAGGCGTGTTGAGTGACACATTGCAAACAGCTGCGACAGCAAAAATAATAACGGTTTCTACCGATGTGTATGAGCTTGAAATAAATACCATCGGCGGGGGTATTACCGGACTAAGCCTAACGCAGTACCCACAAGAAAAGGGTCAAGCAGAGACGGTTCGGTTATTAAACAACGAAGGGGCTAAGGTCTTTGTTGTTGAGTCAGGCCTTATTACACAAAATGGCGACAGTCCAAACCACCATGCTATATGGCAATCTGGAAGAAGCAGTTATCAGTTGGTGGACAACGAATTAAGGGTGCCGTTAACCTGGAGTAATGACCGTGGTGTAACCGTTACAAAAACTTATTTATTTACGCGTGGTAGCTATAGGGTTGAGGTAGAAACAAAAATAAACAACCGGGCAACGAGCGATTGGTCTGCTAGAGAGTATTTGCAAATTAAGCGCACAGCGTTTACAGAGAAAAAGGCCAACTCATTTATTTATACCTATACCGGCGGCGTTTTGTATACCGACGAAGAAAAATATCAAAAGATTGATTTTGGTGATATGGAAGATGAGAATTTAAGCATCCAAGCCGTTGGTGGCTGGGCCGGCATGATTCAGCATTATTTTGGTGTGGCGTGGGTTCCTGAAAAAGAGAATCAGTATAACTATTACACTAAATCGTTGAGTGATGGTTCATATGTCATCGGAGCATACTCCCCAAACAAGACGGTACCCGCCGGTGAAACCAACGTCATAAACTCTGTTTTATTTGCTGGGCCAAAACTTCATGATCAATTGTCTGAGACAGCGCCAGGGCTTGAACTAATGGTGGATTACGGCAAGCTAACAATCATTGCTGAACCCATTTTTTGGTTGTTGAGTTTCTTTTATGGCATCGTAGGTAACTGGGGTTTTGCAATTATTATGGTTACTTTCACCATTAAAGCCTTATTCTTTAAGCTGTCAGAGAAAAGTTATAAATCCATGGCGAACATGAAGATTGTCCAACCAAGAATTGTTGCTCTGAAAGAGCGCTATGGTGATGACAAACAGAAGCTTAACCAAGCTATGATGGATTTATATAAAACAGAAAAAATTAATCCATTAGGTGGTTGTTTACCAATATTGGTTCAAATCCCTGTGTTTATTTCCTTGTACTGGACGTTATTGGAAAGTGTTGAGTTAAGACAAGCACCCTTCGCGCTTTGGATAGACAATATTTCAGCGGCGGATCCGTATTTTATCTTGCCGGTTATTTATGGCATCACTATGTTTTTACAGCAGCGCTTAAACCCAGCGCCTGTAGACCCAATGCAGAAAAAAATGATGCAAATGTTACCGATCATGTTCACGGGCTTCTTTGCTTTCTTCCCTGCAGGTTTGGTGTTGTACTGGATTGTTAACAACGTATTAACGATTGCTCAACAAAGCTTCGTTATGAAAAGAATCAAAGCAGGGCAAGAGAAGTCATAGCCGTTTATGCTGACAACTAATGACACCATTGCCGCTATAGCAACAGCAAGTGGCCGTGGTGGTATTGGTATTATTCGAATCAGTGGACCCAACACGCAAAAAATTGGTAAACAATTACTGGGTTCTAAAATCCCCGCACGTCAGGCCTGTTTAAAAATATTTAAAGATCAGGATAATTCAACGATTGATAGCGGTATTGCACTGTATTTCCAGTCCCCTGCGTCGTATACCGGAGAAGATACGCTAGAACTACAAGGTCACGGCGGCCCTGTCGTGTTAGACATGCTATTAAAGCGAGTCGTTTCTTTAGGTGCTCGCCTAGCGGAGCCCGGTGAGTTTACCCAGCGGGCCTTCTTAAATAACAAACTGGACTTGGCTCAGGCCGAAGCTGTCGCAGACATTATTGATGCGGGCACAACGGCCGCAGCAGCGTCTGCGCAACGGTCACTACAAGGTGATTTTTCTAACTATATCAACGGATTACAAAAAAAACTCACGCACTTACGTTTATACGTAGAGTCAGCGATAGATTTTAGTGATGAAGATATCGATTTTTTAGGTGGCCCAGAGCTTCAACAGCTTATTAACGAGCTACAGCAAGCCTTTAAAAAATTAACAGATATCGCCAAACAAGGCAGCTTATTACGCGATGGCATGACTGTTGTATTAGCAGGCAAACCGAATGCCGGTAAATCCAGCCTATTAAACGCCCTTGCTCAACGAGATACGGCCATTGTTACCGCCATCGCAGGTACAACACGCGACGTATTAAAAGAACAAATACAAATAGACGGTATGCCTGTGCATATTATCGACACCGCAGGCCTGCGCGAAACCGATAATGCGATAGAGAAAGAAGGCGTAAAACGTGCAAGACAGGCGATTGCAACGGCAGATCAAGTTCTATTAATAGTGGATGACCAAAAATCATCTGCGGACGAGTATTTATCTTTATTAAAAGATATACCAGCAGACATACCCGTCACCATTGTGTGTAACAAAATAGATTTAACAGAGCAACAACCAACGGTTTATGTAGAGGGTGAGCAAACCGTTATAAAGCTGTCCGCCAAACAAGGAAGCGGCTTAAACCTGTTAACCCAACACCTAAAAACTCTAATGGGTTTTAACCCAGCAGAAAAAAACATATTTCTAGCGCGCCGCCGCCATTTAGATGCCTTAGCAAGGGCCAATGAATTCCTAAATGCGGGTATAGAGCAACTGCTCACCTACCAAGCCGGCGAACTGTTTGCAGAAGACCTTCGCTTAGCTCAAAATTCCTTATCAGAAATAACAGGAAAAATGACCCCAGATGATTTACTGGGAGAGATCTTTTCTTCGTTTTGTATTGGTAAGTAAAGGGCCGTCGAGTTAATTAACACCCGTGTTAAGCTTAAATTAAGAAGACTGAATTTGTCCCCGTTTTGTGTAAAAATTTAACAAGCAGATTTCAACCTTAAATTAGTAACGAATGGTAAAAAATCTTTATCCGTAAAAAGCAAAGGCATTTTATTTTCAATGCAGTATGTGGCTATAATCACATCAGCTATTTTTCTAATAGTAATTCCTTTTTTTCTTAATGTTCTAAAATTATTCGCACTTTTAATTGCTAACTCCTTTCCTAAAAAGAATTAAACTGTAGCAGGGTTTGTTTCTGTGAGACAAGAAAAAAGCCGCAAAAGCGGCTTTTTTCAGGGAATATAATAGGCCGTCTATAACGGCGGTGCTGAAGCCGTTACGCTGTCTTTTGCTTCCATACGCGCTTTCCAAGCCGTAACGCCTGGGTAATCAGCCAATAGGGATGCTTCTGGTACCATGCCGATGTACGCTAAAATAGGGAATAAGAAAAAGTCCGCTAAACTGGCGCTAGAGCCTGCTAGGTAGTCATTTGAAGATAAAGTCGCTTCCAGTAAGGCTAATTGCTCATTAGATTTAATCACAGCGGCATCAATAACCGCCTGATCCATCGGAATCATTTCAAAACGAAGTAATACAATTTCATGCACCATCACTGGGAACACATAAGCATTAATGTAACTAATCCATTGATTCATAACAGCGCGTTCTTTCGCATCCGCAGGTTGTAAGGCAGGGCCATCAAAGGCTTGGTCTATGTAATTGGTAATTGCTAGGGTTTCGTATAAAACAAAATCACCGTGTTTAAACGCTGGCACTTTGCCGGTTGGGTTAACGGCAATCATATCGTCTGTGTTAGGTTCAAAAGGTAAATGTTCGTAAGCAACACCCTTTTCTGCCAAGGCAATGCGGGCTGTTCGAACGTAAGTGCTTAGTGGAAATCCGTATAAGGTGACATCGCTCATTTCATTTGTCCTGTTTTTTGGTTAAATTGGACGGTAGATAGTAAGGCCTTCTAGTAAGGCCGTAAACAGAAATCGTTAAGGGGATGAAATTAATGCAACGTTTTAAAGATAAAGTGGTGGTTGTAACAGGCGCAGCGCAAGGGATAGGAAAGGCTTGTGCATTACGCTTTGCGCGTGAAGGGGGCAAGGTGATGATTGCTGACCGAGCAGAAGAACAAGCATTACAAGTGCAGCAACAAATACGTGATGAAGGCGGTATTGCTGAAATTTGCATGGCGGATTTAGAAACCAGTGCGGGCGCAAAAAAAGTAATGCAGGCAACAATGGATGCGTTTGGTCGCATTGATGTGTCGGTACACAATGTCGGCGGCACGATTTGGGCAAAACCATTTTGGGAATACCCAGACGATCAAATCGAAAAAGAAATTAACCGATCCTTATGGCCAACGATGTGGTGTTGTCGAGCGGTTATTCCTTACATGATGGAGCAAAAATCTGGCGCTATAGTGAATGTGGGTTCTGTGGCAACGCGCGGAATAAACCGTGTGCCCTACTCTGCTGCTAAAGGTGGCGTTCAGGCGATGACAACTTGCATGGCGTTGGAATTAGCAGAACATGGCGTGCGGGTAAATTGTGTAAACCCCGGTGGTATTGATCAAGGAGAGCGAGCGATTCCAAGACATACTGGTGAGACGACCGAGGTAGATAAAGCAGGGATGCAAGGCGTAATTGATCAAACCATTCGCGACACACCAATGAAACGCTACGGAACGCCGGAAGAGGAAGCAGCAGCGATTTGCTTTTTAGCGGCGGATGAGTCGTCGTATATCACAGGCGAAACAATTAACGTTGCCGGTGGTGGTATAGGTTGATTATCAGAAAAGTGATTATTAACATAAATTCAAGGTATGGTTTTTATATTCACTTTCAAAATAATTAAAAGAACGGTACCCTTTGGAGCTACAGGCTATAAAAAATAAATTTAGGAGAGCAACACACATGAGTAATATTGATTGTAAGCAGTTTGTAAATACCAAAGAAGGCTGGATAGACCGCAGAATATTCTGGGAACAAGCGATTTATGAACAAGAGCTGGAGCAAATATTTGCCAAGGCTTGGCAGTTTATTGCCCACGACTCGATGCTTCCAAAAACCAACGACTTTTATACTACCTATATGGGTGAAGACAGTGTGATAGCAGCGCGCCAAAAAGACGGCAGCGTAAAAGTGTTTTTGAATTCGTGTACACACCGCGGTAATAAAATTTGTTACGCAGATGACGGCAATGCACGAAACTTTAACTGTAATTATCATGGTTGGGCGTTCGGCTCAGATGGTGAGCTTAAGGGCTTATCTAATGAACATGTGTACGATGAAGGTGATATTGATAAAAGCAAATGGGGCTTGCAACAAGCGAGAGTCGACAGCTATAAAGGCCTTATTTTTGCGACGTTTGACGAAGAAGCGCCCACGTTAGAAGAATTTCTTGGTGATTTCCGCTGGTATTTAGACATCATGCTGGACCAAGATGACGGCGGTACCGAGTTTATTGGTGGCGGCATTAAGAATTACATTAATGCTAACTGGAAGTTTGGTGTTGAAAACTTTGTTGGCGATGCTTACCACGCGCTATGGACTCATGATTCTGGTTTTAAAGCGATGAACAATAATCAAGGCTTCCCGCCAGCTGACCCAACGGGCAGCTACCATGCCAGTGTTAATGGCCATGGTTGGGAATTTGGTACCGACGGATTGGCCGACATTGCTATTTTAGGCCAGCCAAAAGTACTGGAATACTATGAAAAAATGCGCCCTAAAATGGCTGAGCGTCTGGGCGAAATGCGCTCCAAGATTTTTGGCTCATTAGCCTCTGTTTCACTATTTCCAAACTGCTCATTTTTGCCAGGCATTCAAACATTCAGAGTGTGGTTGCCTAGAGGGCCGCATAAATTTGAAATGCGCATGTGGACGATTGTGAACAAAAACATGCCAGATGACATCAAGCAAGCTATCAATATTGGTTGTATGCAAACCTTTAATCCGGCAGGCGTGCTAGAAATGGACGACGGCGAAAATTGGGAAGGTAATACTATTGCCAACAAAGGCGTTGTTACCAGAAAAGGTAAATTACATTACGGTTGTGGCATCAATCGCCGAATTGAACATGAAGAACTACCGGGCATCGTTTATGCGGGGCAGTTTAATGATGCAAACCAACGGTTATTCTATGAACGTTGGGCGGATATGATGAATGCCAAAAAATGGGACGATGTGCCCACTCGATATACGCCAAGATATACTGGCAAAAAAACGGTTTAAGGAGGACGAATTATGACACAGCAAACAACATTAGCCTCTTTAGAGTTGGTCAACGAAGTTCAACAGTTTTTATACCGTGAAGCGCGCCATCACGATAACGAAGAGTTTAGAGAGTGGCTGGGCATGCTAACGGAAGATATTCATTACTGGATGCCCTACCGCTACCAACGTTTTCGCAAAGATGAAAAAGAACCGAGCATTTTAGATACTGCCTATTACAACGATGATATGGATTGTTTGGTTAAAAGAGTCATGCGTACCGAAACCGGTACCTGTTGGTCAGAAGACCCCGCAACACGGAGCGCCCATGTGGTGACGAATATTGAGGTGGAGCTAACAGATAACCCCGTTGAGTATAAAGTGTATTCTCTGGTGACAGTACACCGTAATATGAACGAGGATGAAAGCCACACAATGTTGGGGCACCGTACCGATTTAATACGCCGCGTTAATGGCAAATTAAAACTGGCTAAACGGAAAATCATCTTAGATCAAAATATTTTCACTAACAAAAGCCTTAATGTTTATTTGTAAAGGTTAGCGAAAAGGTAAAAAGTATTGAAAAAAGCCCTGTGAAAACAGGGTTTTTTAATGGAGCGTAGCCGTGAAAAATGAAACATTTAAAGCAGTAATGTTATTGAACACGGCAGGCATGCTATGGGGCGGCAATATGATACTGGGCCGGTATTTAGCAGACTTCATTGGTCCTTGGTCCATTATCAGCACGCGCTTGGTTATTGGCGGCAGCATCTTTGTTTTATTGCTGATGCAAGCAGGCGAAATAAAGAAAATTAAACATATCACTAATTGGTGGATTGTTATCGCCTTGGCAATCACAGGCGTTATTGGTTTTCAGGCATTGTTGTACTACGGTCTTCGCTTAACCACAGCTACCAATGCTGGCCTTCTAAATTCCTTAACGCCGCTACTAACTGCATTTTTAGCGGCAGCGTTCTTGAAAGAAAAATTAAACTATCACCATTGGATTGCTGCCGTCGTAACAATTTTTGGTTTGGTGTTTATACTCAGCGAAGGTGATTTAAGTAATTTATTACGGCTTAAATTTAATGCCGGCGATTTGTTAGTGCTAGCGGCGATGGTCAGCTGGGTTGCCTACAGCTTAATCGCTAAAAGGGCGATGATGGGCATGTCTCCTTTATTGATTACTGCGCTGGGGGTGCTGGTATCTTTGGTTGTAGTTATCCCATTGGGGGTGATTGAAGCAAGCTATATTCAAACACCGGTCATAACAAACAACGCTCTTTTGGCGTTGTTGTTTATAAGTATTGGCCCAACGGTATTGTCATTATTATTTTGGAATAAAGGCATGAAAATTATCGGCCCATCGCGTGCGTCGCTATTTTTAAATACAGTGCCGGTTTATATTATTATTATTAACGCAGTGTTCTTAGGTGTTATGCCTTATCAGTATCAAATTGTCGGTATGCTATTAATTTTTGCGGGCAGTTTTTATGCGGGCCTAAGAAAGCCAGTACCATCAAAACAAAAGGAGTCAGAATGAATTCTCGAGTGCAAGCCGTGTTAGATGAATATCATGCAAGAACAAAAAAAGAAGATGTATTGATGGCGAGCTTGTCTAGCGAAGATATTGATACGCGCTTGGATGAATTTCTGTTGCCAATAGGCCCGCAAACCGGCCAGCTACTTCACTTGCTCATACAACAAGCGCAATCTAAAGCGGTGGTAGAAGTTGGCGCATCCTTTGGCTATTCAACTATTTGGTTTGCGGATGCAGTAAGTGCGCATGGCGGAAAAGTGATTAGCTTAGAACTGGATGCGAAAAAGCAAGAGTATGCCGCTAAAATGCTCGAGAAAGCAGGGTTGTTGAAATTTGTTGAGTTTAAAAATGGTGACGCACTGGAATCGTTAGCGGACATAAAAGAACCGATTGATTTTGTATTATTGGATTTATGGAAACGGTTTTATATCCCCTGCTTCGACCTAATCTATCCAAAATTAGCCGACGGCGCGATGATTGCCGCAGACAATATGCGTTACCCTGCCAGTGTGCGCGAAACTGCAGATAATTATCGAGCGTACGTTAAAGGTCACGATAAAATGGACTCGGTGTTGCTGAGTGTTGGTAGTGGCATTGAATTGTCGCGGTATAAAACTGAATTAGTTGGATAGTTATTTATCCGACGCAATGAAACTTATGCCTTTTGGGTGTAATAGTAATACTGTCGAGAAATAGCCTGTTTGATCAAACGAGGTAGAGCTTAATATTGAGCCGATACCAAAGGTGAGACGTTAATAGGCAGCTACTTCTGAATACATTTTCAACCCCCATCCCAGCCTTCCCCCTATGAGGGGGAAGGAGTAAAAACGTAGCCCTCTTCTGACTTGAATTGAAGAGTTTGCAAGAAATATTGTACTAATTTTCTTGCTTTCAGCGGAACGAAAAGAAATAACATGGTGCCAATCCTCGTCATTTTAAAATGCTGCCGAAAAGGTAACACCGCACCAATTCCCCGTCATTTTAAGATGCTGCGGAAAAGATAACACCGTGCCAAACCCCTCCCCTTTTAAGATGTTGCCGCGGAAGCTGACGCCGTACCAATTCCCTCCCCATTTAAGGGGGAGGGCTAGGGTGGGGGTAAAATCTAAGCGTGGAAATGGAATCTCAACAACTAAGGAATCAACACCGGGCTACCCAATCGATCGCGCCGTAACAAATATCGATGTGCCTCAGCAACATTGCTTAACGCAAACTCTTTGCCTGCTTGAATAGTAATTTTTCCTTGTTCCAACATACTTAAATATCGTGAGGCACTTTCAACCAGCTCTTCACGGTTTCGCGTGTAGTGGTACAAAGTGGGCCGGGTTAAATACAAGGAGCCCCTCTTCGATAGTTCCAATACATCCATCGGGTCGGGTTTACCAGACGCGTTGCCAAAACTCACCATCAAGCCGCGAACACGCAAACAATCGAGTGACTGCATAAACGTATCCTT
>LWDU01035227.1_pt1 | contig 56230 bp, 57 predicted proteins | sample 727161 | NCBI WGS metagenome assembly LWDU01 (sample SAMN04566230, study PRJNA314399) | hydrothermal vent metagenome | isolation source: deep sea hydrothermal plume seawater | place: Mexico: Gulf of California, Guaymas Basin | collected 2004-07-11
ATGGAACCAAAGCTCATGGCGCCCGTGCAAAATCGTTTGACGATTTCACTGGCTGGCTCCACGTCTTCAACAGGAATAGAACCGCCATTGACATCTTCAATAAAACCTAACAAGCCGCGAAATGTACAACGCCTGGTGGTTTCTTCATTGGTGTGCCTGGCAAATGCGTCGTAGGCATCCTGGTTATTGTTTTTCGTGGCATTTTGAAGATGAGCAATAGCGGTAGGATCCCACATATGGGTATCGCCCTCACGACGCCAGTGAAAATCGCCCGGGTTGGGTAAAACCGGTATCAGGTTCTCGGATCGTTGCGGATAGCCCAGTTCGTGGCGTTGTTCCATTTCAGTAAACAGGATGTCGAAATTGATTCCCTGGACTCGACTGGCCGTACCGACGAAACATCTGTCAATGATGTCTTTTGCCAGGCCGACCGCTTCAAAAATTTGTGCACCCTTGTAGGACTGCAGGGTTGAGATACCCATTTTCGCCATGACCTTCAGCACACCCTTTCCAACAGCCTTTTTATAAGCGTCTACAATACTGGTGTCGGTTGGGTAGTCACATTTATCTATTAAACCATCGTCTTTCGACTGCCAGAGTGCTTCGAACGCAAGGTAAGGATTGATTGCATCTGCACCATAACCTACCAACAGACAATGTTGGTGTACTTCTCGTGCTTCTCCCGTCTCCAGCACGAGGCCAATTTTTGTTCGCTCAAAGGTACCGTTGAGGTGATGGTGAACCGCGCCGCATGCGATCAGCGAACTGATGGCCATACGCTGGCGGGAAATATTTCTATCCGAGAGAATGATCAGTGAGAATCCGTTGGCGATCGCAGCGGATGCTTCCTGGCAGATCCGGTCCAGGGCGTTCAAAAATCCCTGTTTGCCTTCAGACTTTTCAAAGGTGATGTCGATCAGCCGGGATCGCCAACCGCGATAGTCCATGTTTTTGATTGAACTAAGTTCTTCATTGGTCAGGATTGGGTGAGGAATCTTTAGCCGATTTACCTGTTGCTCGGTTGTGTCGAGCAGATTACCTTCCGGGCCAATAAAGCACTCAAGGGACATCACCACTTCTTCACGAATCGAGTCGATTGCCGGATTGGTCACCTGGGCGAACAATTGTTTGAAGTAGTCATAAATCATTCGAGACTTATCCGAGAGACAGGCAAGCGCGGAGTCATTACCCATTGACCCCAGCGGATCCCGTGCTTCGGTCACCATGGGAAGCAGCATGAACTGCATGGATTCAACGGTATAACCAAATGCCTGCATGCGTGGCAGGAGTGTTTCAGGTGCAAAGCCATGATCGTCAGTAACCCTGGGAACTTCCGACAGCTTGATTCGCTGATTCTTGAGCCAGGCACCGTATGGCCGTTTATTCGAAAACTCAGTCTTAATCTCTTCGTCTGGAATCATTCGACCCTGGTCGAAGTCTATCAAGAACATCTTGCCCGGCTGCAGGCGACCCTTGGACTCAACATTCTCAGGAGCAACGTCAAGGACACCAACCTCGGATGCCATAATGACCTTGTCATCCCTGGTGATGTAGTAACGACTGGGGCGTAATCCATTTCGATCTAGAACGGCGCCAATATAACGGCCATCGGTAAAGACGATTGAAGCGGGACCATCCCAGGGTTCCATCAGTGCAGAATTGAACTCGTAAAAGTCTCGTTTTTGTTGTGACATGTTGATGTCCGATTGCCAGGCTTCCGGAATCATCATCATGACCGCTTCCTGCAGCGTTCTGCCTGACATCAGCAGAAATTCCAGGACATTGTCGAACGTGCCGGAGTCAGAGCAGTCCGGCTCGATGATGGGGAATAATTTCTGCAGGTCATCACCGAACAGTGCCGATTCAACAACACCCTCACGGGCGGACATCGAGTTTTTGTTACCGCGGAGGGTGTTTATTTCACCGTTGTGACTCATGTACCGATTGGGCTGAGCCCGGTCCCAAGAGGGGAATGTATTGGTGCTGAATCTCGAATGCACCATGGCAAGATGAGACTCGAACCTCGGGTCTTCAAGATCTGAATAAAATGGAAACAACTGACTCGGTGTCAGCATGCCCTTGTAAACGATAATGTTGCTGGACAGTGAACAAACGTAAAGCAGATGACTCTGGGTCAGATTGGACCCCCGTCGAAGGATTTCGGTAAAACGTCGGCGGATGATGTACAGCGATCGTTCAAAAGCGCTCTCATCCGCTGCGGTTGAACCAATAAATAATTGTTCGATAACTGGCTGCGCCGTTAATGCAGCTGGTCCCACGTTTGCTTTGGCGGGATCAACCGGCACCGCCCGCCAGTGGATAAAGTCCTGGCCTTCGTCGGTGATCACATTTTCGATGGTCTGTTTGCATATCGCGCGTTCGGCATTATCCTGGGGCAGAAATATATTACCCACGGCGTAATTGCCAATTTGCGGCAACTGGAAGCCTTTTGCGTTGGCAATACCGGAAAAAAATGAATGTGGTAGTGCCGTCAGGATACCCGCGCCATCACCCGTGTTTTTCTCAAATCCGCAACCGCCGCGGTGATCCATCCGCGAATTGATTTCATAGGCATCCTGCATGATCTGGTGGCTGGGTTTGCCTTTGATATTGGCAACGAACCCAACCCCACAGGAGTCCTTTTCGTTAGCAGGATCGTAGAGCCCGATTTTGTCCGGGAATTTGCCTGGCTTTATTATCTTTTCGTCTATCATCAATAACCAAATTTTTTGTACTGGCCCATTCTTTCGGGGACACTTATCCGCCTGGATCAGTAAGGCTCCAGGTTTATTTCTCACTTCAAAAAGGGGGTGCAGAATGACGCCAATTCTCTGCAAATACTCGATACTCAGCACTCTGGATGGGTATCAAAACTCTCGTGGAGTTTCCGCCTTATGCGAGCCTGGCTGGGTAAAGCCGCTCTTAGGCAGCCAGGAACAATACCAAAAGCGCGCTAAAAGTCAAGTTTGGCACAGTATGAATCGTGGGAATAGCTGTTATAACGTATTGTTTTTAAAGCAAATTTTTCCTTGCAAGGATAGCGGTGCGGGAAAAAATCAACTTAAGCGTTAAGTATCCTGGTCAAGGATGTTGTTAAAGGTGTCGAATAAAGCTCTGTGGGTCATTTAGAAATGAACGCGTGATTTCGACATGCTCCACATCGTTCCACTCGACGGGTTGGATTGTCTGGTCAAATTGCAGAATCAGGGCTTCAGGCAGCGCCATCAGAATAGGGGAATGGGTAGCGATGATAAATTGGCAGTTGGATCGCAGCATTTCCATGATTAGCGAGAGTAATGAGAGCTGGTGGATTGGAGACAATGGGGTCTCGGGTTCATCGAGCAGGTACAGACCACCCGGTTGGAGTCGACCCTTAAGGATTTCCAGGAACCATTCTCCATGGGACCTGGCGTCCGGGTTTTCTCCATAGCGATCAACGTATGCTTCTTTTTGACCATTTGACACACCCTGTGCCAATTGCCTGGCGTAACCCTTGAGTGATTTTTCATAACCCGCTGTCATTTCAGCCAGATCCTTCATATCCGCCTGCACCCGGCGGGTGAATCCGATGGCATCCTCAGCCCGAAAGAACATTTTTCGTTTTGCATTAATCGAACGTCCGAAGGTCATGCATTTAGCCAGTAATCCGGCCTCAGAGAGCATGGGGTCAGACCGGGCGTCGGTTGCGCCCACGGTGGGACACTTCATGCCCACGGCGATGGCCTCAAGCAGACTGGATTTACCGCTGCCGTTTTCACCCACGAAAAAGGTCACCCCTGGGTCGAGGCGTATGCTGTCAAAGGATTCAATGACCGGTAACTCGAATGGATAACCACCCGGCAACGTTTGATTAGCGGCAATACTTACTTCGTCCAGATACGCCATATTGATCCCAGATTTTTCAACCGGTTTTCCCAGTGTTGGTTGAAGGTTGCTTAATGCTCTTTGATGAGGGGATTGTTATACTCACGCCCTTTTTTGAACCATAACAAAATAAACCTCGGAAGGACTAACAATGAAACAACCCGTACGAGTCGCAATCACTGGTGCCGCCGGTCAAATTAGTTATTCTCTACTGTTCAGGGTTGCTGCAGGTCAGATGCTGGGCCAGGACCAGCCAGTCATCCTGCAATTGCTGGAGATTCCACCCGCCATGGAAGCATTGAGTGGTGTGGTTATGGAAATAGATGACTGTGCGTTTCCACTGGTACAGCAGATAATCGCTAGTGATATTCCTGATGTCGCCTTCAAGGACGTTGATTATGCTCTTTTGGTGGGTTCAAGGCCCAGAGGTCCGGGTATGGAACGGAAAGATCTGCTTGAAGCCAATGCGGCAATTTTTTCCGTTCAGGGTAAATCGTTGAATGATCATGCCTCGAAGCAGGTGAAGGTGCTTGTGGTGGGTAATCCAGCGAATACGAACTCGCTGATTGCGCAGCGAAATGCACCGGATCTGGAGCCCCGTCAGTTTACCGCGATGACCCGGCTTGATCACAACCGCGCAGTGAGCCAGCTGGCCCAGAAAACCGGCAAGCATGTAACGCAGGTTAAAGGATTGGCAATCTGGGGAAACCACTCCGCGACCCAATACCCGGATATTACCCAGGCGACCGTAGATGGTCAGACAGCGATGGATCTTGTAGACCAGGACTGGATCGAAAACGATTTCATCCCAAGTGTTCAGCAAAGAGGCGCGACCATTATCAAGGCCCGGGGTTTGAGTAGCGCGGCATCTGCCGCAAATGCCGCCATCGAGCATATGCATGACTGGGCGCTGGGTTCGAATGGAGAGATTGTGAGCATGGGCGTCTATTCAGACGGGAGCTACGGCATTAATGAAGGTTTGATCTACTCATTTCCCTGTCGGTGTGCTGACGGCGACTGGTCGATAGTTCAGGGGCAAACTGTTTCTGAATTCAGCCAGCAGAAGATGTCTGAAACAGAAACCGAGTTGCAGGAAGAGCGTGATGCTGTGAGTGACTTGTTGCCTTCCTGAGGACAGTTGCAACCTTCGTCAAGTTGTTTTGTGTCATCCAGACGTACCAGCACGGGAAGTGGAAATGAAACTACGGCAAAAGCTACGTATTAAAATCGGCAACCTTGTGTTTACGTCAGTTTCAACTTTCGAGCGGTTGGTCCATGGCGTCAGCCTGAATATGTTCGACCCGACATTCGCCCGCAATCCATACCCGCATTTCAATGCACTGCGTGAAAAACAACCTATTTACTACTCACGCGCTTTCAGGGGCTGGTGGGTGACCAGTTTCGATCTCGTTCAGGAGGTACTAAGAGACAATCGTTTTGGCGCGGATATTCGACAGTATGAAGAGCGAATGAAAAAGATTCTGCCGAACCTTGATGAAGAGCAACTGGAACAGTTTAATAATCCAAGCATGCTAAGCCTTGACCCTCCGGATCATACCCGGCTGAGAAAGCTTGTCTCCCGGGGATTCCTATTTAAATTTATTCAATCACTAGAACCACGGATTCAGACCATCGTCGATGATTGTCTTGACAAAGTAGACAATGAAAACCGTTTTGATGTGGTTGATTGTCTGGCTAAGCCGCTGCCCGCTGTTGTTATTGCAGAAATGATGGGCTTGCCCGAAAGCGACCATCAGCAATTCCAGGATTGGTCCGAAGACTTGATCGACGGCACCGGAACCAGTGATCCGGATGTGGCTGAGCGAGGGCAGACAGCGAGCAACGAATTGATAAAATATTTCAAACGGATCATTGAAACCAAAAGGAGTGATTTCGGCGATGACCTGATCGGCCAGCTGATCGCGGCGGAAGAAGCAGGTGACAGGTTGAGTCCTCAGGAACTGTATAACACCTGTTTACTGTTGCTGGTTGCTGGTCACGAGACAACGACCCGGTTGATCGGAAACGGGCTTTATCTATTGTTGCAACAACCGAAACTGTTTCAAGCGTTGAAAAGTGATCCGGATTTGATCCCGAATGCCATAGATGAAATGTTGCGTTTTGAGCCTCCCGTGCAGGCCACACAGCGGTTTGCGAAACAGGATATGGAATTTCACGGTCAGCAGCTGAAACGAGGTGATATCGTATTTGTAGGCATTGCCGCAGCCAATCGTGATCCTGCTGCTAACCCCGAGGCTGAAACATTTGATCCATTCCGAGAAAAGGTCAATCAAGTGTCATTTGGCTATGGTATTCATCTGTGTATCGGAGCAACACTCGCAAGACTGGAAGCAAAATTGGCATTTGAGACGCTGCTGAGTCGTTTTCCTGATATGTCACTCAGCGATGAGCAGGCAGCCTGGGGAACCAACCCTTTCTTCCGGGGTTTGCATAATCTGAATATAGAACCGAGAGGCAGCAACTAGATAAGTGAGCCAAAACAGCGGGTATGAACCCATGACAAGCGCCTTAGATTGGTCGTTATTATGAAAACACCAGGCAATCCGTTAGACGGTCTACGGGTCATTGATCTGACCGATGACTCGGGCCGATTTGCCACCAAACTGCTCACCGAGATGGGTGCTTATGTGGTACGAATTACATCAAAGGGTGCTGCCGGACATACCATGACGGATGATCAGGCGGCGGAAAGGGGCGGCGTGCTCGACTGGTGGTATGACGGTGGGAAACGGCGTCATCTGCTCGATCTGGACACTGAAGCAGGGCGTGACGGTTATCGACGCCTGGTGGAAAAGGCAGACCTTGTGGTCGAGACCGAAACTCCCGATCGTCTCGATTCACTCGGTATCGACCATGTACAGATGCTGTCTATCAATCCATCGTTGGCACAGGTCTCGATTACTCCATTTGGCAGAACCGGACCTCGCAGACATTGGGTTACGTCAGACCTTGTCTCAGCCGCAATGGGCGGCAGCCTGTCGGTAACGGGATTGCCTGATCGACCACTCAATATCTGGGGTCGTCAGGTCTACAACTTCGTTGGCTTTTTGGCTGCGGTTTGCGGACTTTCTGCGGTGCTGGCGGCGCGTCAGGATGGAAAAGGCAGGCACGCCGATGTTTCCATTCACGAGACACTGTCTGGATCCATTGAACATATTCTGATGCAGTTTAATTTCGATGATGTGCTGCCCCTCAACAAGGTTGCGGAGCGCCAGGGGGCACTTCACTGGCTCAGGGCTTATGATCTCGCTGCCTGCCGAACGGGTTATACAATGATCACACCGACCCCTGACTCCAGTTTGCTGATCAAATGGATGGTCGAAACAGGCGTTCAAGATGCGGAACAGTGGCTGAATATCGAAACGGCCGACGCCGTGTCAAGAATTGATGAAATCATGGATGCGGTCAGGAGCTGGGTTAAACAGTACGATGCGAAGGATCTCTGGTGGGAGGCCCAACAACGTCATGTGGCCTTTGGCGGTGTGATGGACATACCTGCTGTGGCCCGAATACCACAGCTTGAACATCGGCAGTTTTTTGTTGAGACCGACTGGCTGGGCACGTCTGTGCGACAACCTTCGAAAATGGTCCGCTTCAGCAACGCGCCTGACGATGCTCCACGACCACCTGCCATTGATGAAAGCGCACTCGATGAAATACTCTCAGACTGGCAGGCAAAAAAGCCCGGCAACGCGGAAACATCATCAGCACAAAAAAAAACGCCCACTGGAAGGCGTTCGCGTTGTCGATTTTACCTGGGTGCTGGCTGGCCCTTTTTGTACCAGAATGCTCGGCGACTTGGGCGCTGATATCATCAGGATTCAGAACGAGGAGAGATCGACCCTGGTAAATCTGCCAGACTTCCCCTACTACTTTGTCTGGAATCGAGAAAAACGCAGTGCCACACTTAACATGAAACATCCGCAGGCGCTGGCGACAGTGCGCCGCCTGATTGAAAATTGTGATGTGCTGATCGAAAATTACAGTGCAGGTGTGCTGGATTCATGGGGACTGGATTGGGAAACGGTTCATACTTGGAATCCACGTCTGGTATACGTAACCATGTCTGGCTGCGGCCACAGCGGACCCTGGAAGCATGTCATATCCTACGCACCAACGATTCACGCGCTGAGCGGCGTTACTCACCTCACCAATTTCCCTGATCGGGGGGATGTGGGCCCCGGTTACTCACTCAATGACCATCTGGCCGGATACAGTGCGGCAACCTCGACGGTTGCAGCGCTGTATTCGCGCGAACAAACAGGTCAAGGCCAGAAAATTGACATGGCTCAGCTCGAGACCGGGACTTATGTGATCGGCCCGGCGCTGATCGATTACTTCGCCAATCAACGTCAGACACAGCCCGCGGGAAACGCGGATGGTCTTCATGACCATGTACCCAACGAAGTCTACAATTGCCTGGATGGTTACCTTGCGGTGAGTGTTACATCAACCCAACAATGGCGGGCACTCGTCGCGACAATTAACGATGAGGGTCTAACCGATATCGCCTGGGAAGATGAATTAGTCCGGGCCGATCATCGTCAGCAAATCGATACAATCATCGCTAGCTGGACTGCCGATCAACAGGTCGATGCAGCCATGGAAATGTTGCAACAAGCCGGTGTACCGGCAGGCAAAGTGCAGGATACCCATGACCTGGTTGAGAATGACATACAACACAGAGAGCGAAAATTCTGGCAGGCGGTGACCCATGATATTTTCGGGGAACGTAGTACCGATACTTTCCCGGCATTCTGGGATGGCGAACGCCTTGCGGTTGAACGGTTATCGCCCGCTTATCTGGGTGAACACAACTTTGAAGTGTGGACGGAACTGGCAGGGCTGGAGATGGAGGAAGTCGCTGCAGGGATGTCTGACGGGTTGTTCTCATAAACGACTACGTTCGCAGTTTCTTCGCGTGCTTCGTTTTGGTGCTGGCATCCGGCTGCGCCAACAGATCTTACCTATACGAATCGATGGCTAACGTTGATTTCCGTGGACGTGCACAGGTCCAGGGCAAGGCCGGTGTGAGGGTCGCTGCGGCTGTACCCAGTGCAGAAGAAACCAGGTTATATTCGGTCTGCCGCTGTATGACCAGGGTGTGCAACCGGTGTGGCTGGAGATAGAGAATAACGGCCTGACCCGATTGAGGTATGCACCTACCGGAACGGACCGGGAGTATTTCTCTCCACTTGAGGTGTCCTACAAGCACCGTAAAGGGTTCTCAGCGACGGCTCGAAGGGAAATGGATGTACGATTTCATACGCTTGCATTAAAGCGTTACCTTGATCCCGGGGAGACCGTTTCCGGTTTCGTATTTACACATGTTGAACCGGGCACCAAGGGTTTTAATGTGGATCTCTTTGGCTCCGGGGTCAGTTTCAGTTTCACATTCTTTATCCGGATACCGGGCTTCCGCCCCGACCACGCTGAAGTTGATTTCGAGAGTCTCTACACGGCTGATGAGGTGCAGCACATCAGCGAGGTGGATTTTTACAGCACGCTATTGTCTTTCCCTTCTCATACGAGCGATAGCAGCGGTACTTCAACAGGCAGCCCTGCGAATGTTTTTTTTGTTGTTGATGGAAAGTCGTTACTTTACGCGCTGATACGGGCCGGTTGGCAGGAAGGAGTGGTGGATAATGCAACTGGCCAGTTCGAGGATGACTATTTCTATTTTAACCGCAGACAGGACACAGTTTTTCGATACGCTGGAAGGAACAAATCTGACGGATTTTATGAGTTGCGTCTGTGGTTGTCACCACTACTGGTCGATGGGACAACGGTTTGGTTCGGCCAGCTAAGGCAGTTTATCAGCCATCCATGGGTTGGTCCGCGACCTGATCCCGATGTCGGTGATGCCCAGAGTTTTCTTGTTCAAAATCTATGGTACTCGGAAGCGCTGCTGCAGTATGGAACAGTTACGGAAAACGACGTGGTGGTAAAAGGAGAGACGCAGAAAGATTTTCTTGGTGCGGAATACTTCACCAACGGGCAGAGGTTGGTGCTATGGGTGACCGACGACCCTGTGTCGATGCGGGACATGGTATTCTGGAACGGAGAACCAACAAATGGTAGTCGCTAGACCAGATCATGGCACGTTTGCGAAGGTTGTTTCAAAGTTGCTGTCAGTTACTTTAGCACTGCTCGTGTGTGGCTGTACTTCTGGTTGGGCACCTTTGTCAATAGATGAAGTACCATTTCGAGATCGCGCAGAAACTCAGGATATGGGAGGCGTTCGAGTCACGGCGTCCGTGCCCAGTGCCCGGGAGAGTCATGAAATATTTGCGGACGACCTGTACAAGCGAGGTGTTCAGCCGGTCTGGCTGGAGATTGAAAACCGACAAGATGAAGCCATTGTGTTTCTGTCTGTTGGTCTTGATGCTAACTATTTTACACCTCACGAAACTGCTTCACTTTTTGAAAAAAAGAAATTCAGGCGCAAGAAAGAAGTTTATTTTTTTTCCAATGGCGTGGAGTCCACGATACAGCCAGGAGAAACGCGCAGTGGTTTTGTGTTTTCGCATCTGGATGAGGGGACCAAGGCATTCAACGTAGATATTGCGGGCGAATTCGAAAGCTGGCATCTGACTATTTTCATCCAGGTCCCGGGTCTGAAGGTCGATCATTATGACGTCGACTTTCGCAAACTCTATTCACTGGATCAGGTTGAGAGTGTGGACGAATCGTCACTGGTTACCGTGATCGAGGCACTGCCATGTTGTACGAGAGACAAGAAAGGCGAATCTGAAGGGGACCCACTCAATCTGGTTGTGGTCGGAGCTCCAATGGATGTTTACTATGCGTTTATACGCGCCGGGTGGGATGAAACGGAAGTGGTCGCTGCCTCGTCCGGCTTTAAGACCGCGATATCATTTATAACTGGAGGTGAATACCGGTATTCTCCAGTGAGCAGTCTTTATGTATTCATCCGCCCACAGGACGTTGCGTTTCAGCGAATCCGGACTCATATTCACGAAAGAAATCACCTGCGTTTGTGGATGTCTCGCTGGCTTTATGAAGGTAACCCGGTATGGATCGGACAGATTAGCCGAGACATCGGCGTCCGATTCACCACAAAAACAATAACCACGCATAAGATTGACCCGAATGTCGACGAGACCCGTGAATTTCTGGTCGAGAATCTCGCCTATAACCAGGTTCTTGCCAGACTAGGCTACGCAGACGGTGCCGTCGCTGCTTCCATCCAGGCGCCACGCAGAAACCTCACGGGCGATCGGTATTTCACTGACGGGCGGCGCGTCGTTCTATGGGTCACGAAGGATCAGGTCGAACTGGACGATATTGAAATTGTTGAATGGAAAACTCCGTTAGACTGACTTAAGGGCTGGCAGAGAAAGACTAAAGCCCGTGCTTTATTTAGCGACAGCCAAAAGCAAGACCGTTCCCTTCTGCTTTGTCGTGACAATAATTTCTGAAGCATAAGCCGGGAAAAAGTACCCTTCCTCGGCTGCGATGGTTTGGCCATTGGCGACGGCGAGTCCTGAAACGCCGATCAGAAGCGCGTAGGTGTCGAGCGGGTAGGTAAACCTCGCGTCTGGATCCAGTCTGATTCGCCAGCTGAAAAATTCGGGAAAATCTGCGACGGATTCAACCAGACAATCTTCTCGTTTTTGCAGGACTTTCAGAGTTTTGTCGAATTGTTGTTCAGCAGATAGCTCTACGATAGCTTTCGCTACGGCAGCTTCTGTGTCCCAGTGATTCTGGGTCATTACTTTTTGAGTAAATGAGAGAATATGCCGTTCGTAATGCGCGGTCTGAAATTCAATAACCCTGACACCGTGTTGGAGCGAATGAGGCAGATAAGGTTTGACGCGAATTACATCACCAATCTGCAACGGTTGTAACGCGGTGAATGAATACATATTCTGCATGAGCGCCGCTTCTTCCTGAACCAGGGGTTGCGGCAGGGTGGTCATCCACTGATGCTGCAATTCCGGTGCGACTGGCTCAGTTGAAGGTAGACCAGCCTGAGATTTCTTCGTCTCAAGTAACGAATCGATCTGGTTCCGAACCTTCTGGTATTGATCTACTGAATCCAGATAAGCGGCCTTAAACGTTTCTACGTTCGAATACTCCAAACGTTTGATTTGATTGAATCCATATCGAATGTAGCCGGTTCCGTCCGGCCAAGCATTTTCATCGATATGGGTAACAATATAGACCTCGATTTTTTGTTCATGAAGTTCAAAATACAGGTCGCCGAATCCAGCATCGGGCAGTGGGTCCAGAATTTTTAGCAAGAGAGGTTCCGGGCCGATGTGAGTGCCCATGATTCTTCCCGGAGCCAGTGCAATAAGCCAGGGCAGGGGTATGCCTTTGACGGTGCATACGCCGCGTTTCTCAATACCTGTGTACCAGATCTCTGCACCCCAGGGTTTAGGTATCCTGCAGGTTTCCAGACGCCAGGGCATGGACAAGCTGACGCTCTTTAAGCCCCACCTGCGAATGGTTTCGTGGTACATGGTGGCTGGGTCGTCGCTCGAATCGGAGACGTCTGTTGATGATAAATCAGCTCTCGGCAAAACCACAAACTCTTTGTCTGTATCTGTGACCAAACAGAGTGCGGTCAATAGAATGAGGGGTTGGCCATCGAGGTGGGATTGACGATGCTCGAAGTCGAAAGTGACACAGCAAGGCGTGCGCTTTGCCAGCTCTGAAAGAGATTCCTGAGGGTCCGGGACAAGTCCCAACGAGTAAATCATGGCCAGGATTATATCGTGATTCGATTGCCAAAGAGCAGGGTCCCGATAAAAAGACCAGGTCCGATTCTGGCTAGCCAACACCCTGTAGCTTGATTAAGCTTACATTTGTAAATCACGTTAGCGATTGGATAGACTATGGACGTCCAACTTTTTGAGCAGGCCAGACAAGCCAGGGACCCACGCTTTGACGGTCGGTTTTTTATCGGTGTGAGAACAACCGGCGTGTATTGCCGTCCTGTCTGCCCGGTAAAAATACCCATGGCGAAGAATGTTACATTCTTTGAATCAGCTGCAGCTGCATCGGAAGCAGGATTCCGACCGTGCCTTCGTTGCAGGCCCGAGACGTCACCGGGAACACCTGCCTGGATGGGTACATCCACCACCGTTTGCCGTGCTCTCCGACTTATTTCAGAAGGCGCTTTAGATGAAGACAGTGTTGAAGCCCTTGGTGACCGACTCGGGGTTGGTACGAGACATTTAAGTCGGCTTTTTTCCCAACACCTGGGCGCATCGCCCAAAGCAGTCGCGCAAACACGACGATTGCATTTTGCTAAGAAGCTGCTGGACGAGACGGATCTTTCAGTCACAGATATTGCGCTGTCGTCCGGATATCGCAGCGTGAGAAGATTCAACGACCATTTCAAAAATGTTTATGATCGGACGCCCAGTTCGGTGAGGAAAAAAGCCCCGGCTCGACAGACCTCCGGGTTCCAGCTCAAGCTCACCTACCGGCCTCCCTTTGACTTCACAGGCGTATTAGCGTTTCTCGGTGTCCGGGCAGTTCCGGGTGTTGAAGTGTGGGCGATGAGGTTGGGTATCTGAATATCACCGATAACGCAGAAGGTAGATGCCTGAATGTTCATATTGAACTCGGCGAGGCAACCTATTTGTTTGTTGTGCTAGAAAAGGTCAAGCGATTGTTTGATTTGACGGCAGATCCAATTGAAATCAGCCAGAGTTTCAACGACGATCCGACGATGGCGAAGATAGCTGCCCAGAATCCCGGGCAGAGAGTGCCGGGGAGCTGGGACCCGTTCGAAATTGCCGTCAGGGCTATTGTAGGTCAGCAGATTTCAGTAAAAGGTGCCACAACAGTGATGGGCCGAATTGCGAAGATGTACGGAACCGAAAGCGGGATGGGCTTGTGTTTTCCAACCCCGGAAGCGCTATCACTGCTGGACATCACAACATTATCCATGCCTGTTAAACGAGCCCAGGCGATAAAAGATATGAGCAGGGCAGTCGCAAAGGGAGAGCTTGATCTCGGTGCCAGCCATGAACCGGAAGTGTTGGTTACGCAATTGGTTGGGATAAAAGGCATAGGTCCATGGACTGCCCAGTATATTGCCATGCGTGCTGTTAATGATCCCGATGCTTTCCTGCATGGTGACCTGGTTTTGCTCAAAGTAGCCAAGGCAGTGTTCAATATTGATAACGACAAGGATCTGCTTGACCGATCGAATATCTGGCGACCCTGGAGAGCATATGCCGGGATGCACCTTTGGCGTCAGGCTACTTCTATTTAACTGACAACCATTTAACTTATTGCGCGAAACAATTTTGTTGGGAACAAGAAGGGTACGAATATGGATTACAGAACCATTGATTCGCCACTGGGAGAGTTGCTGCTGGCTGGCGACGAGAGCGGGCTGCGTTACATTGGCTTTCCAACCGGCAAGGGTAGGGTTGAGCCGAAGGATGACTGGCAGAAGAAAGAGGGTTGTTTTTCTGAAGCCGAAAAGCAGTTAAAGGAGTACTTTGAAGGCACAAGGAGCACGTTCGACCTGCTATTGGCACCTGACGGTACAAGCTTCCAATTGGCGGTGTTAGATGCGTTGCAGGAAATACCCTGTGGTGAAACCCGGAGTTATTTACAGATAGCTCAGCGGATTGGTAATCCGAAAGCGGTACGAGCGGTAGGTGCGGCGAATGGGCGCAACCCGTTGCCGATTGTGATTCCCTGCCATCGCGTCATTGGTTCGGATGGCAGTTTAACGGGATTTGGTGGAGGCATTGAAGCCAAGATATTTCTGTTACAGTTGGAGGGTAGTTTGCAAACAACGCAGAGCAGCCAGAAGAGCCTGTTCTGATTTCGGAACAACCCGAAACAGGAACAATCCGGGACAGTTTACTTATATGACAACCCGGGAATATTTGTAATTAAGTAAACTGTCCCGGAAATAGTTGTCCCGGAAATAGTTAAGTAAACTGTCCCGCGGATAGTTTGTAGCTATTTAGTTGATTAATTGCAGATCGAAGCGAAAACATCGAAATAGTCCGGGAATGTTTTGGCGGTACATTCAGGGTCGTTGATCGTAATGGAAGCATCACCCAATGATGCTAACGAGAAGCTCATGGCGAGACGATGATCACCATAGGTATCGATGCGAGTGGATATAATGGATTCTGGCGGGTCGATGACGATATAGTCCTCGCCTGTTTCAACCGTCGCTCCCAGCTTTCGCAGCTCGGTTGACATTGCATACATACGATCTGTTTCTTTCACACGCCAGTTGTAAATGTTTCGAATACGCGTCGTGCCTTCTGCAAACAGTGCCATGGCTGCGATCGTCATGGCGGCGTCGGGAATATGATTTAAGTCCAGGTCAATACCAACGAGTTCTCCCCTGGTAACCTCGATCCATTCGCTATTGCGAGTTACCCTGGCGCCCATTTGTTCTATCACGTCGAGAAATCCGATATCTCCCTGTATACTGTGTTCGCCCAGGCCGTTAACTCTCACGGTGCCGCCCTTGCTGGCCGATGACGCATCACCTTCGATCAGGTATTCACCTGGCGTCTGGTACGCCTGCCCACCGGGAATGTGAAACGAGTGGTAATTGTCGTGGCTGGCGCTAACACCGAACTTCTGCATAATATCCAGCGTTAAATCGAGATAAGGTTTGGATACCTGTTCACCAATCACCTCTACCTGCGTATCCCTTGGCGCCAGCGGTAGCGCCAGGAGTAGCGAGGTCAGGTACTGGCTTGAGATATCTCCCCTGATTTTCACGTTCCCGCCTCTAATTGTGCCGCCAACAATTTTGATGGGTGGACAATTTTTCTCGCCCAGGTAGGTTATTTTCGCGCCAAGCTGCTCCAGGCCATCGACCAGATGATTGATAGGGCGCTGCCGCATATATTCGTCACCGTCAACGATAAATTCACCCTTCATCAACGCCAGGATACTGGTTAACGGGCGAATCGCGGTTCCCGCATTACCCAGGAAAAAACGCCTGTCATTGGGTGCCATAAACAGGCCGTCATTGCCCCGGACCGTACAGCTTTGCCAGTCTTCGGAGAGGGAAATGGAAACACCGAATTTAGTCAGGGAATCAACCATTGCCCGGGTGTCTTCGCTCTGGAGTAAATTGTGCAGTTGGGTTTCATCCGGCGAGAGGGCGGCCAGCAACAGGGCACGGTTGGACAGGCTTTTTGAACCGGGCAGTTGAATCTGCCCATCCACGAGGCCGACGCTGGGAAGGGTAATTTTGCTCATCGGGAAGCTCCAGGGGAGATGGGTTCCGCTTCCAGTCGGTTGAGAAAGCTGGTGATGTCGGTATCAAGCTCCCGGATGGGAGTCTGGCCCGGTTCTTCCAGCAGGATTTTACCTGACTCGTTATCTATACTTAGAAACAGTTCTGAATCGGGTTCTGTGGTTGCAAAAAAAACGGTAAACGATTGCTTTGCTCTTTGTTTCATAAACAGGTGACCCACCAGATTTTCGATTAGTCTGTCGAAATCAGCGGAGTTCCACAATTGAATAAGATCGACGGGACCTTCACGGGACTTTAGTTTCAGACCACCTGACCAGTACGAGCCATAGTAAGCCTGGATGTCAGGGTGGATATCGGCTTCAGCAGCGTTTGCCAAACCGGAAAAATTAAGTGAACTTGACTGCAAACTGGGTTTCCAGTGGGTTGAGTCTCCGACGGTACTGATTTCGCACTCGGATCGCCAGTCAGGATCGAAGTCGTTGGTAAAATACTCAACGCCATTGAGTGTCAGGATCTTGTTGTGAAGATGGTCCAGGGCTTCAGAAACGTGACTCATTTGAAAATGCTGTTCGAAAACCGGGATTATACATTGTGATCGGTCGTTTGGTTATGGCTTATGTGGTGTTCGGCCCCGTTGTGGGCGCGGATGCCTGGGTTCACGACGATGCATATAGTGAAGTGCCCGGATTCGCTCTTCTGGTTTCAATGCTCTCATGATGCTAATCATCTGTAGATGTAAATTTGATTGGTTGGCCGAAGAAACCTGTTGCAGCTTATTGAGTGCTCGCTGAACGTCGTCGTCGTCCAGAGGCTCTTTCGTCAACGCGGCTTCAAATTCTTTTTGAGCCTGGGCCATCTCCCGGCGTAATGGCCTTGCATGTTCGGCGTACTGCCTCAGAATTGGTCTCAGATTCTTCCGCGTGTCTTCATCCAGGTCCGAAACCATCCAACCGAGATGAGAGGGAAAGGGGCGGCTGCCGGTACCGAATCTAAAATGTCCGACAATTCCGCCAATAACTAACAGGTTTACCGCAACTGAGCAGACCAGAGCGATAATCAACGTGCGACCTTGCCTGCTACTCATAAGGGTATTCCTCGTTGAGTGATGTGCTCGATGCGATTGCCATAATTTCCAGTTCGTCTTCCCAGTAATCACTGGAATCGAACTGGCTGGTATCAATAGACATACCCAGGAGCCCGCCAACGATTAAAGGCAGGCTTGCAGCCAGCGCGGGACGCCAGAACTGAATCGGTTCGACCGGTAAGAGCCAGTCCAGAAGATGGTCGAGAAATCCAGAGAGGGTTGTGGGCTCATTCTTTGGTTGAGGCTCTGATTGAAGTTCTGATAGAAGCCCTGATTGAGTATGTTCAACGATAGCCGTGACAATACTATTTGTTAACCGGCTAACGTCGATGTCCCCGGGAGAATAGTCATCGAGTTGCTGGTCCAGCAGCATTTCCGCCTTAATCAGCTTCTGTGCTTCTCTATCGCGTTGCAGAAACTCCGCTGCCTCATGTCGCTCCTCAATGGGCCAGGATTCTATTTTGGCGCCATAGGCATTGATAATTTGACTAAATCGTTGCAGATTCATGACATTTCTCCTTCCAACAGGCCGCGTAGTCTCTTTCTGCCCCTGGATAACAGTGATTCCAGTGCGTCAACGGAGACTTGCAGAATCGCTGCGGCTTCTTTATTTGACTGGCCCTGGTAATGGCACATGACAATGGCGCTACGCTGTCGTTCAGGTAGTGACTGAATCGCCTGCTCGATATTGAGGGCACTTCGTCGTTGGCTTAGCTCGCCAGCGGGTTCTGTGCCTCCGGTTAACTCGTCGGGATCGAGCATGTCATCCGGCTGGTGTTTTCGAAAGTGATCAATACACAAATTGTGTGCGATCTGGTGTAACCAGGTGCTTAGTCTTGCCTTTGCGGGATTAAAATTCCCGGATTTGTGCCAGAGGCGAAAAAAAACTTCCTGGATAATGTCTTCGGTCTCGTTGGCATTGCCCATCATTCTGGTCACGTAGCGACTAACAGCAGGGAGGTGGTTGTCCAGAAGTTGCCGGTATGCCTCGGTATCGCCATTGTTGAGTTGAACAACCAGTCTCGTTTCATCGTCCTTGCTCAATCAGTCCATTCCCCGCTGTGTACGCTGTTTGCGAACCGCCTGCCTAACCTTCGTTATGCCTGTACTGTTCTTGCCGGTCGTCACGGCGGCGGTGAGGGGGCCTGATTTCGTCGACGGAAATAAATCCGTCATCATTCTCATCCATTCGATGGAACGCGGCCAATCTTGCCTCATCGGCAGTAACCCAGCCGTCATCGTTGATGTCTATCTTAGCGAAATGTGCAGACATTCTACTCTCCATTTCTTCCCTGTGGTCTTGCTGAGATCGCTGGTGTTTGTTGGCGATGTCACTGAAATGGGTTTGCCACTCCGTCAGGGTTACAGTTCCGTCCCCGTCCAGGTCCGCCCTATCAAAAATGTTCCTTTTCCCTGGACCTCTGAATTCTTCAATAGAGATCAGTTCATCACCGTCCTGGTCCATATGCTGCAGCATTCTGCTGGCGTGTCGGTTTTCTGCCAGGCTTTGATTCGCCAACAGTGAAAGGGTGATGGGTAAAATCAGTGTTGTGATGCATGTTCTCATTGGTGTAGTCCTTGTTTGTGCAGTCCTTGTTTGTTTGGTTCTTGTTTGTTTGGTTCGGGTTTGTTTGGTTTGGTTTGGGTTTGTTTGGTTTGGGTTTGTTTGGTTTGGGTTTGTTCTATTGTGGCGTCAGTTTTTAAAAATCTTGTTTGCTCGTTTCCTTGTACGATGCTTTTTACAGAATCCGTCGGTTTTCCACGGGGATTGCTTTTTTGATACGGGGCTTCTTCGGCAGCCGTTTAGGCAAAGGGTTTGACGACGACCATGACAAGGATGGGAACGACGATTAGTAACGCTGATTCGTTATAGATTCGAAAAAACACCGAGGTAGGGATTGGCTCATCGTTAGCCATTTTTCGGATGTAACGGTAACTCTGCCCATGATAGAGCAACAGCAGTATTACAAAGCCGAGTTTTAGCCACAGCCAGGTACCTTCGAAGCCATATCCCAACCACAACCAGAAGCCCAGCCCAAGTGCCAGGATTGCCATGATGCTTGAAAATCTGAATAGTTTTTCACCCATCTTGACCAATCGATGCACGTCTTCAGATTCAGACTTTCCCTCAACATAGTGCACGAGAATTCTTGGCAGGTAGAACAACCCGGCCATCCAGGCCATGACGAATAGAATGTGAAAAGTTTTTATCCAGAGCATGGTGTAATCAGCGGCTTATGTCAGGTGATATCCAGTGCGCCCCCATCGACGCGAAGGTTTTGGGCATTAACGAAACTTGCGGCTTCGCTGCAAAGAAACAGGACGACATTGGCGACTTCCTCACGGGTTGCGATACGACCCATGGGATTTGGGAAGTACTTCCGGGTAATTTCAGCTTCTGCCGCCTCCCAGGTATCGCCCCAGTTTTCTTTCACGGCACGGGCAAGGTAGGTGGCTTCTACCTCTGGGGTGCGAATCAGCCCCGGAGACACCAGGTTTACGGTGATGCCGGTGTTGGACAATTCTTTTGCCAGACTTACCGTCATATTGGCTAATGCGCCTTTTGAAGCATAATAGTGGGGCATTCGACTGTTTGGCCGGTCTGATCCTATCGTGCCAAGGTTAACAATTCGACCATGTTGTGACTCTTTCAGGTCGGCAGTAAATGCCTGGATCATTCGCATGATCGACAGGGTGTTCTTCTGGTAGACGTCAATCCAGTCCTCGGTTGTCAGGGAAGCCCAGCTACCGGCAACGCCAGTACCATAATTATTCACCAGAATGTCCAGTTTGAGGGATTTTTGTCGAATCTGCTCGACGAGTTCGAGCGAACCGGCATCGGTTGTGATGTCGCCAGAAACTGCAATGGCGTTGGGAATCTCCCTCGCAGGATCGGTAGATTTACCCGCTTCGAGACTGTGGACCAACACGACAGCACCTTCTTCAGCGAGTGATCTCGCGATCACGAAACCAGTGCCACGATTACTCCCGGTAACCAGGATTATTTTATTTCTTAAGCCTAGATCCATTGCTTTTCCTTAGTGGCCTTTACTGAAAAGGTGCATGTAAGACCAAAGGTGAAGATAATAAGCTACTTTATCGACGACATCATCAACGCGTTAATGGATTACAGCAGTTTTTACTTTCTGCTCCTGGTTGCCCTGGGCGCCATGGTGCAAACGATTACCGGTTTTGCCATGGGCTTGATTGTAATGGGAGGCGTTACTGCCATGGCACTGGCGGATATGGGAGCATCTGCTGCCGTGGTGGGATTCATTAGCCTGGTTAACGCGCTCATTGCGTTACGCCATTCCCATCGTTTGATTGACAAGGACTACTTGCTATGGATTTCAGTCGGCCTGCTTCCCTTGATTCTGGTGGGCGTATGGACACTTGATTACCTGTCAGCGTCCTACTCTGGGTATCTCAGGATGTTTTTAGGCTTCGTCATTGTCTCTGCCGGAATATTGCTTATGTTGAAGCCGCATCCGTTCAGCAAACCATCAAGCCCATTCATGAGTACCCTGGTGGGTAGTATCGGTGGTTTTATCAGTGGCCTGTATGGAGCGGGCGGCGCACCATTGGCATTCTTCATGTATCGCCAGCCCCTGGACATCAATATTGTACGGGCAACCCTGTTGGCCATTTTCGCGGTATCGACCTTTTCCCGTACAGTCACGGTAGCTCTGGCGGGCGAGATCGACCGGGAAGTGCTTACGCTGGCCGGGCTCTCAGTACCCGTTGTGGTTTTAGTGACAGTGGGCACCAGTCGAGTGACAGGTAAATTGCCTGATGCGATGGTCCGCAAGTGCGTGTTCGCACTATTGATTCTGTTGGGGCTCTTTCTGATTGTATCCTGAAGCTGATTTTTTTGGGGCAGGAATTATCCTGTCGCGTTCGGCATGGGTTTTTCAAGCCAGACTGTGTCCCAGTACTTATCGAATTTGAAACCAACCTGCGTTAGTGTACCAATCTCCTTGAAGCCGAATGACTTGTGCATAGCTACACTGGTGTCGTTGGGTAGTGCGATTATTCCGTAACAGCGGTGAACAGGTTGAGTTTCCAGGTGGGAGAACAGTTGTTGATACAACAGTTGGCCATATCCATTGCCGGTTGCATCGTGGCGTAAATAAATCGTTGTTTCAACAGATCTATCGTAGGCTGCCTTCGGCCTCAATTTTGTGGCGCAGGCGTAACCCAGAATATTTCGATCCAGCTCAGCGACAAAACAGGGGTGTGGTGAATTGAGTCTGAATTGCTCGAACCAGGGCATGCGATCTTTTGTCTCCCAGGGCTCAAGATCAAAAGTGATGGCAGTGTTAACAACGTAGTGGTTGTAGATTGCCGTGATCTGTTGCAGGTCATCGACCACCGCGTGGCGTATGTGTATGGGATTGTTCATGGTACGATTAGCCATCCTCGACAAATAGAAAAACAATAACTGCTGCTCAATGGACAACTTTGATGAAATACGACCTTATCATGATGATGAGGTAAAAGGGGTAGTCACCCGACTGCTTGCAAACGAGGACTTTCTTGAATTTCTGGGGCGATACTATTCACCCTGGCTGAGCAAATATTTCCCCGTGGTGGCGAGATTCGCTGCACACCGTGTACTCAACAAGCAATTGGGAAAGGTCACGACGATCTATGAGTTCCAGCAGGTTGTTGCCGCATTTGGCACGCGAATCATTGCTGAAACCATGACCTGGTTCAAGTTTGAAGGCATTGATAAGCTGGAAGAAAATCTTGGGTACCTGTTTATTGGCAACCATCGTGATATCGCGGGAGATTCGTTCCTGGTCAACTATGCGTTATGGTCCAGTGATCTGCCAACCGTTCGAATTGCCGTGGGCGACAATCTTGTACAAAAAGATTTTGCCACCGCCATTATGAAACTCAATAAGAGTTTCTTTATTAAACGATCTGAAGAAGGGGCAAAGAAAGTCTTCGCTGCCTTGATGGAATCCTCGCGATATATACATCAATCAATCGATGACACCCAGTCGGTCTGGATCGCCCAAAGCGAAGGTCGGGCGAAGGATGGCATGGACGTGACGGACCCGGCGATTATCAAGATGTTTGCATTAGCAACAAGAAAGCGCCCTTTAACTGAAACCATTGAAAAGCTGCATGTGATGCCTGTTTCAATCGCTTATGAATACGATCCCTGTGACTACCTGAAAGCCAAAGAGCTGTACATCATACAAACCGAAGGGGAATATGAAAAACCTTCCGGTGAGGATCTATTGAGTCTTGTTAAGGGTCTGGGTGAATTCAAGGGTCGTGTGATTCTAAGATTTGGTGAACGCCTGGCGGGCACCTTCGAAACAGCGGAGGAAATTGCCGGCGCTGTTGATCGACAGGTGCTGGATAACTACCAGTTATTTTTTGTTAACTACTGGGCGCTAAGAGAACTGGCTTCTACCGAGGATGCGGATGACCGGGTCGTCACCACCTGGGAAGCTTTGAAGGACTCCGTTGAGTTTACCGAAACAGAAGAATTCGAAGCAAGGTATCTGGCGTGCCCTGAAGCCTGGAGAGTCAACTGGTTGGAAATGTACGCCAACCCGGTGGTTAATAAATACCTGAGCAAATCATCGAGACTGGCACCTGTGTAAGACATAGGTGGTTGATTAAACCAATCATTGTTCGGTGTTCAGGTTAACAGCTGGGTTCTGCGACTATCGGCGCGAATAAATTCATCCCATTCAGATAGCTGAATTGACTTGTCCCGGAAATCTTTGGGAACATCGAGGATCTGCAAGTCGATTTTCTCACCTAACGGTACGGGAAAAGTCCGAATCCGAATGTCAATCATTTTTGTTTTGGAAATTCCCAGCATGATATGACCTGACTTTGGCTGCTCGCGATCAGCGATGTCCATGGAGGCCCTCAACTTAAGGTTTTCCGCGATTTGTGGTCCCAGTCCGACAGGGGGTTGGGCAACCTCATGCATAATGCCGTCGTTTTTGTAACTCACGCCATAGGTCTTTTCACAGGGTTCGAAATAAAGGTCGGACGAGCCGCCAAAAATCGCGTCCTTTAGCATCTTGTCGACAAACCGGCTTACCGGGTCTCTTTCTACTGGAACGCTGCTTCGGATGGCACTGATCGAATGTCGCAGTGCTTGCCAGTTGTGGAAACCGTAACTGATTGCCAGGGCATGTTGTACTTGCTGTAGAGAGATCTTTTCAGCAAGCAGGTCCTGGTTCGATTTTTCGGCAAATTTTGCCAGCGATTTTAATATGTCGCAGGCACTTTCGTTACCTGACTTGAATGCCTTGTGAATATCCTTGGCCTGGTTTTGGAGTTGCTCAAGGCTGGGATTAACAGGTAGTGATTCGGTCATGACGACCTCCTTTCGTTATCGCCCGGCGTCTGCAGTACGGACAGAAAGAAGGTGTAAGAAAACCTGATTCCAGAAACACGAAGGTGGACTCAGTCCTTCCCGCAGACGAGGAGGTGTCCTTCAGCAACCTTGTGGAATCATCGCGCGGAGGATGTAGAGTGTCAAGGATATGCTTGGTTGGGGTGACAAGCGGCTGTTAAGGATGCGTACCGTCCCTCATGGCAACCATGATGTCGGAGAGAACCCGGTGGTTAGATGAGCGGTCCGGCGTTGTCGTCGGAATGCGTTCAAAAGGTGGCGGTACGGTCTTTTTGCTCATCTCCGTGGCGAGTGAGGATTCGATCTCCGACATTGATGATCCTACAATCCGATCCATAGAAAGCGTTGGGGTTTATGATTGTAGTGTTCGTGACCACTGTCAATTTCACCAGCGATGAAGCTACGCAACTGTAATGTGGGTAGACTAAAATTAGTCTACTGGTGGATACTACAGACTTAACTTGGGTCCGCGAGAGGCGGTCAATCCGTCCAGAATAGACATTTTCACGACAAGCGTTACGGTCGAGGTACGGCGTTCACCTAGTGGAGGAGCGTTACGGCAATTCGGAACCACTTCACCGTCTCGTTAACGTGGTGCAATCTCGATCGTATCCAGATCGTAAAAAGATGGCTCGATGTGAATAGAGTGGCTCAGGAAAAAGTCTATGACGTTGTCTGGTCTGGCTATCGGAAACCCGACGCCAACGGCAAGCTAACTTTTGTCGGCAGCAAAGTTGATGTGGGGAAAGCGACATGGACCAACACGATCGGTACCCCGGATCTTATGACCACAGAAATGCGTGATGACGTTGTGATGACGATAACGGAACACGCCTGCCTGTACATCACCAATCTGGTACACGCCATAGATAAATAACGACTAAAAGATCCGCTCACAGAGGATCCTTAATTCTAAAACGGAGGAAGAACCAATGAGACAAGGAATACGCGCCACCGTAGTGGCAGCAGCATTGACAGTTGCGATGGGCACGGCAGTCGCATCAGACCCTGTCCCGGCGGAAGCGTCGCTGATTGACGTATACCCAAAACGTGACGACTACTCGCCATACGCAAACCGTAATTTTCCGACGAACGTTTATTGGGGCGATACGCATGTGCACACCGGCATGTCGATGGACGCCGGTGCGTTCGGTGCGCGGTTGCAACCAGCCGACGCCTATCAGTTCGCGCGTGGCGCAGAATTGACCTCGTCGACTGGCCAGCGCGTTAAGCTCAGCCGTCCTCTCGATTTTCTGGTTGTGACTGATCACTCCGACAACATGGGCTTTTTTCCAAAGCTGCTGAGTGGTGATCCGTCCATGCTGGCCGACCCAACCGGCCGGCGCTGGTACGACATGATCAATGCCGGTGGACAGGAAGGCGTGGAGGCCGCGGTCGAGATCATTCAGTCGCTGACGGGCAATACGATGCCGGAAGCCCTTGCTTCGCTGCCCGGGACTGCGCTGTTTCGGTCGACGTGGGAAGCTACGATAAAAGCCGCCGAGAAAGCCAACGACCCTGGTAATTTCACCGCGTTCATCGGTTACGAATGGACCTCGACCGACAAAGGCTACAACCTGCATCGCAATGTCATCTATCGCGACGATGCCGTACGTGCACTGATGATGGAGCCCTACACAACGCTGCCACCGCTCGGCAGCCCCGATCCACGCGAATTGTGGAAGTGGATGCAATCCTACGAGGACAAGACTGGTGGCCGCCTGCTGGCCATCGCCCACAATGGCAACATGAGCAACGGCACGATGTTTCCAATGGAACGCACGCTCACCGGCGGACGCGTGAATCGCGAATACGTCGAGACCCGGGCACGTTGGGAGCCACTTTATGAAGCCACGCAGATCAAGGGCGATGGCGAGACGCATCCTTACTTGTCGCCGGACGATGAGTTTGCGGACTACGAGACCTGGGCTGTGGGAAATCTCGATCTGAGCGAACTCAAGGAAGACCGCATGCTCGCCGGTGAGTATGCCCGCCGTGCATTGCAGGCGGGGCTGCAGCTCGAAGAAAAGTTGGGGACCAACCCATACAAGTTTGGCCTCATCGCTGGGACCGACACTCACACCGCGTTGTCCACTGCTGAAGAAGAAAACTTCTTCGGCAAACATTCCGGCGCGGAGCCGAATCCGAAGCGCGTTTACCACCCGATGGCAAGGGTCGGTGACAATGAGTATCCGGGTTGGTCTATGGTCGCGTCAGGTTATCAGGGCATTTGGGCTACTGAAAACACGCGTGAGGCGCTGTTTGACGCCATGATGCGCAAGGAGACATACGGCACGACGGGTCCGCGTATGTGGGTTCGCTTCTTCGGCGGTTGGAACTTCGAGGCAGCGGATGCACAAGGCCGCCTACCGGCAGACATTGGCTATTTAAAGGGTGTACCGATGGGTGGTGATCTCGTCAGTGCACCGTCAGGCAAGTCTCCGTCGTTCCTAGTCGCTGCGCTCAAAGACCCGTTGTCGGGCAACCTCGATCGCCTCCAGATCGTCAAGGGCTGGGTCGATAACCACGGCGAACGTCACGAGAAGGTCTATGACGTTGCCTGGTCCGGCGACCGCACTCCCGGATCCGACGGCAAGTTGCCGCCGGTGGGCAACACCGTCGATGTCGCCAGCGCGACCTGGACCAACTCGATTGGCAGCCCGGAGCTGATCACCGTGTGGACCGATCCCGATTTCGATCCAAAACTTCGCGCCGTCTATTACGCCCGTGTGCTCGAGATTCCGACGCCGCGCTGGACAGCCTATGAGGCCGTGCGCTTCGGCATCGACATGCCATCGCCCGACGTACCGATGACGACACAGGAACGCGCCTACACTTCACCGATCTGGTACACACCGTAGCTAGGTGAATCTATGAGAAACCGACCCCTAGCCTTTACGCTGCTCGCATCGCTCGCGATCTTGCTATGCGCATGTGCCTCATCCCAACGACCCACGCCGCCGGTCGCAGGCGCGCCACTCGCACAGCCCTGGGGTTCGGTTCCTCTTTTGGCCTCCGGTGGAGATATCGAGCAGGTATTCAGCGATAACTTCATCCGGTCATTGCGGGCCAAGCGGGATCAGCATCTGCAGGCCGGTGGCACTGGTAAAATCCCCTATCGCGCCTTGACGCTTTCCGGCGGCGGTTCACGCGGCGCCTATGGAGCCGGTGTCCTGAGTGGTTGGACGGTACGTGGCGGGCGTCCACAGTTTGATGACCCGGTCTCCAGTTTTGACGGCAGCAATGTACTGTCCTGGCTGAACAGGGAAGACCAATGAGGGCCGCCCAGCAAAGGCTAGTTTAAACGCGAGTCGTACCTGCACGGGAACCCAGCAGTAATTTTTCATTTACGCAACAGGAGTCAAGCGATGAACAACGACGATAATAGGAATTCTGCTGCGTCAATCATTACGGTCGTTTTGATCTTCGGATTGGCATATGCGATTACTCGCTACCATATTGTGGGTCCGGTTCCCTGGAAAGATTTTCCACTTTTCATCCTGAATAAAGGTGTTTCGTTAAGTGCCTTTATCTTACTGGCCTGTAATTTCGGATTCGGCCCACTGAGCAACCTGGGTGTCACAATTCCCGAAGGTTGGCTTAACGCTCGCAAGTCGATCGGCATGACGGGTTTCTTGTTGGCACTTGTCCACGTGCTAATGAGCTTTGTGCTCTTTAGCCCGTCGGTCTACGGGAAGTTCTTCGTCGAAGATGGTACTCTGACACTGTTGGGCGGTCTCAGCATGCTCGCCGGAGTCATCGCCTTCGTCATCTTGTGGGGCTACAATCTGAGCTTTCAGACCTTTCTGCGTGAAGACAAGGCATTCATCCAGTTCATCACGTCGCGAAAATTCCTGCTTGTTGCGTTGCTGTTCGGCGCGCTACATCTGATTTTCATGGGCTATGAAGGTTGGTTGAATCCTGGCGGCTGGCATGGTGGCCTGCCACCTGTCAGTTTGGTGGCGATTGTGATCTTTGCAGTCTCATACCTGGCCAATCTGCTAGGCAGGAAATAATCAGTGAATGTGAAGGGAAAGATGAACGTGAAGACCGCAACTATGAAAAGTAATTTCATTGTAGTAATTGCAATCGTATAACCTGCCCGCAGCTTTCCGCTTGAGAACCCGGGCACTATGTACCCGGCGTAGCAAATATTCGAGACCTGACGACACCGACCGCTCCAGGCTTCTACTACCTGCAGTACAATGCGTACTATTCGACCGACACCTACAAGGATCGGCATGGTGATTCGGTAAGCAGCGTTGCTGCAGGCCCGGTCAATTTCGATATTGAAACGGACATTGACGTGCTTGCGATAACCCCACTTTTTTTCTGGTCTACAGAAAAGGAAATCCTGGGTGCAAAAAATAGTTGGTACCTTGCGCCTTCCTTTGCCAAGGGCAATGTTGCAGCCGGTATATCATCGGTGAATCTGAATGGATCATTTGACTCGAACTCCTCTGGAATGGCTGATCTCTACGTGCAACCCATTATGCTCGGATGGAAAAATCCAGACTACGATTTCAATTTGGGACTCGGTGTTTACCTCCCAGTCGGTAAGTACGATGTTGATGAGGATGACAACGTTGGACTGGGATTTTGGACAGGCCAAGTTCAGGGGGCGTTTTACTACTATCTTTATGATCAGGCGACTGCTTTGATGTTGGCTGCAACCTATGAGGCCCATGAGGAAAAAGACGGAACTGATATCACGCCTGGTAATCATCTTACACTGGAGTATGGCGTTAGCCAGTATTTGAGCCAGAGGTTGGAAGTTGGCCTATCCGGATACTATCAACGGCAGGTTGATGATGACAGCGGAAATGACGGTTTTCTCGATCTGGATGTTAAATCCAAAGTCAGTGGATTTGGTGCCCAGCTCTCTTATTGGACTACGCCTCGTTTAAGCCTTTCGCTCAAATACATGAAAGAGTATGACGCTAAAGCAAGATTTGAAGGTGACTGGATAGTGTTCAACTTAACCTATCTACCCGGGCCTGTATTTTGAAACATGTAGCCCTTTTACCGATATGCAAGCTGGTGAGGATACGGGTTGGATATTGCAAGTGCGAGTTCAGTACAACCGTTTGTGGCAAAAATCAGAAAGGATAGAAAGGCAGAGAGGAATCTGGCTAATTGACAATGGCTGACCTTTAATCGGTAATGATGAGCCATAGATGGATCCGATAGTATCCGATAAGGTTCTTGGAGATAAGTGAAGCAACCAGCATTGGATTCGATGCAGTTCGTCGAAAGCTTCTACTTCGATTCCCGACTGGCAATCACAGCAATATAGTCACTCTCTTCGACCAGTGATTCGCCGCTAAGCCCCGCTGTCATTTGATCAACAGCGAAGCCCGCGCGGCTTAACTCATGCTCGATACTTTTCGGCGTAAAGTGCTGAAGCCAGTTGAATATTTCCCAGGATTCGTTGGGTTCCACGATCATGTAGCGATCGAGGGATAGGTTGATATGGGGATACAAAAAACTACATTGAATGCCAACATATTCATCTTCTGACCAGAAACCGTTCATTAATTGATTTTCAATCAGCGTTAGCTCCTGTTTCTTGTTGAATAATCCCATGCCAGCCACATCAATGACGATCTGTCCTCCGGGATTGAGCATTTTACGCATACGAGACAAAAAAGTGGCTCTTTGTTCTGGCGAAAGAACGCAGAGGTCCGTGTATATCAGTGTGACCAGATCGAAGCCGGAAGGCAGGTCATCGGTCAGGTAATTTGCGCTTATATATCTGATGGAAAGGTTCTGCCTTACTGCATCCGATTTGGCGTATTGCAACGAGTGTGCAGAAACATCGACACCCGTAACCGAAGCTCCTTTGCCAAAAAAGCGCTGGGTATAGAGTCCCGGACCGCAACCGAGATCACAGACAGACTTTTCCGCAAGATTAACCTGTGAATCAATCCAATTGACCATTCTGTCTATCGTCTCAAATCTTCGGGACGCACGATCAGATGCCTGATCCAGGTGGAAGCTCAACATTTGACGGGCCAGGTGTGGTCGCGTCCAGAGTTCTACTGCCGTGTAACTGCAAAATGGTTCTGGCCGTTGAGCGAACTTTTTTAATAAGTCATACATTGTGAAAGTTCTTGAAATCGCATTGGCTTACCGCAGTCAATCAAGTATCTGAATCGCAGGTTCCGACAACTTGGCCCATTGTTCCCTCAGTTCGAGAATATGATCCGACCAGTATCGCTGGGTATTGAAAAACGGGAATGCTCTTGGAAATGCAGGGTCCTCCCAGCGCCGGGCCAGCCAGTTCGCATGGTACATCATTCGAAGTGTGCGCAATGGTTCGATCAACCTGATCTGGCTGTAATCAAAGCTGCAGAAGTCCTTGTACCCCCTCAATATTGCCGTTAGCTGTTGAGTTTGCTCTCCATAATCACCTGACAACATCATCCACAGGTCCTGGATAGGTGGCCCGGTTCGGGCGTCATCGAAATCGACAAAATGAGGCAGGTCATCTCGCCAGAGTACATTGCCCATATGACAGTCGCCGTGCAACCGTATTTCCCTTACCGAACTGGCGCTGTCAAACACTTGAGTTAACTGTTCCAGCAACTGTTCGGCGACGGAGCTGTACGCGGGTATTAATTCGTCGGGGATGAAGTTGTATTCAAGTAGAAACTCTCTGGAGCTATGGCCGTAGGTGTCAACGGATATTCGCGGCCGGTGCTTAAACGCAGCCTGGGAACCATAGGCGTGGATTCTGCCAATGTGGCGGCCAAGAATTTCCAGCGTACCAAGATCATCCACGTTCGGTGCCCGACCGCCACGGCGTGGCGAAAGGGAAAAGCGAAAATCTGCAAATTCTGCCAGGGTTTCGTCGCCGACGATTTTCAGTGGTGCGACCACAGAGACTTCGTTGTCGAACAGATCCTGGGTGAACTGGTGTTCTTCCAGTATTTGCTCGTTGGTCCAGCGACCGGGGCGATAAAATTTACCAATAACAGGTTCGCCATCTTCGATACCGATCTGGTGGACCCGATTCTCGTAGCTGTTTAACTCGAGTATGCGGGCATCACAGTTAAAGCCAACGCTCTCGACCGCGTCCATGACGAGATCCGGTGTCAATCGAGTAAATGGATGAGTATCAACTGCCATAATCTGATAGCAGGCCAACACTTTTAATCTGTGCAAACACCTGCTGGCCTTCCTTTATTTGTAGTTTGTCCAGGGAACGTCGGGTAATGCGGGACAGGATAACCTGTTGCCCGACTTTAATCCTTACCAATGCGCTGGTATCTTCCGGGCTCTGGACTATCTGCTCGACCTGGCCGGAAAGGATGTTAAGAATGCTGCTGTCTTCACTTTTGCCAAGTGTGAGACTCACATCACGCGCAGGGATCCTGACCTTTAACGTTCGGTTATGACCTCTTCGGTTGCCACTGACCAGAATCCGCTGTCCTTCAAAATCAAGCTGCGTGAGATTGTAGGAATAATCGAAACTGACGATTTCACACTGGACCATCGCCGCTGCGGCATCGCCCTCCCGTGCATTGAGTTCAATGGATGAGCTGATTTCGAAGGTTGAGCCGAAATTACGTACGGACCCCTCTTCGAGCAGATAAATTTTGTCGGCCAAATACGTGACCTCTTCAATGGCATGGCTGACATAAAGGAACGGGAAGTCCAGTCGATCATGTAACTCGTCGATATAAGGCAGGATTCTTCTTCTTGCCTGCTGGTCCAATGCGCCCAGGGGCTCGTCCATCAACAGGGCCTTGGCACCATTTAACAGTACTCTGGCGATGGAAACTCTTTGCAATTCACCGCCGGACAATTGACTTATCGGTTTTTTTAACAGGGAGTCGATACCGAGCCATTGTTTGACCTGTTCGAGTTCAATGTCGGTTTGCTGATGCCGACGGGCGATAGCGTACTGCAGGTTGCCCTCGACGCTCAAATGGGGGAAAAGCTGTGCGTGTTGAAATACATAGCCAATGCCTCGCAGGTGCGTCGGTACAAATACATTTGAATCGTTCCAGGTTTCTGTGTCAGTTTTCACAGTCACACCGTTTGATAAGTGGTCCAGACCGGCGATAATGCGTAAGACAGAGCTTTTCCCGGACCCGGAAGGACCATACAGTGCGGTTATCTCGCCGTGTTTTATCTCAATATCAGTTTCGAGATGGAAGCCTGAGCTGCGATGGATGTCAATTTGAGCATGGATACTTTTCATCGTCGCTGCCATTGTCTGTTCAGGGAATAAACCAACAACAGCAGTAGGAAAGAAAACAGCAGCAGACCACCGGCCAGCAAATGGGCATTCTCATACTGACCGGATTCGACGTGATCAAACAAGGCGATGGACAGGACCCGTGTCTCATCAGGAATATTGCCACCAATCATCAGCACAATGCCGAATTCGCCGACTGTATGGGCGAAGGCCAGGCAGATGGCGACTACAAACCCTCTTCGCGACAGGGGAACGATAACGGAAAAAAACCTGTCCACGGGACTTGCACCCAGAGTTGCTGCGGCATCCAGCAAACTCTGCTCGACGTTCTCGAAGACAACCTGTAAGGGCTGTACGTAAAACGGTAACGAGTAGATAACAGACCCGACGACCAGCGCAGAAAAGGTAAATGCCAATGGCGAACCCGTAAGGCTGATCCAGAAACTGCCAACTAACGTATCCGGCGAGAAGGCAATAAGAAGGTAAAATCCCAACACGGTGGGCGGTAATACAATGGGCAGGGCAACAATCGGCTCAATGACCATGCGCCACGGTTGGGAGGTTCTTGCCAGCCACCAGGCCAGAGGTGTGCCTAACAGCATCAGTATTAAGGTCGTCAGCGTCGCCAGTTTTGCGGTAACAAACAGCGCAGATAAATCTCCCTCCATCACGGTACTTCAGGTGTTGGATTTAGATTGAGGGTCTCATCATTGACAACCGGAAGCAGATAACCCGCTCTGGAAATCAACGCTCTGGATTCGCTGGACTGAATATAATTCACGAACAATTTCGCCTCGGTGCTTTTTGTGAGCAGTATGCCTCGCTGTTCAATTAAAGAATACAGTTCTGCCGGAATTACCCAGTAGCGACTTTTATGACCTTGTTTTAATTGCGATAACGCCAGTAAACCGGCGGCTACATTTCCCGTATCAACAAACTGAAAAACCTGGTTTACATTATTGCCTCTTACCAGTTTGCGGTGGTTTGGCTTGAGCCGTTGCAGCACTTCCATCGCAGCGGCACCATAAGGTGCGATTGCGGGATTCGCGATCGCAATTCTCGCCTCGAACCTCAGGAATTCCTCCCGGTTGACCTGACTGTGGCGGGGTAGCCAGAAAGCCAACTGACCAATGGCGTAAACAAAACTGTCAGTGTGATTCTGATTTTCCAGTTCTACGGGTCTTGAGGCATCGGCAGAGAGAAAAACATCAAAGGGTGCGCCATAGGTAATCTGGGTGTACAAAACACCGGAAGATGCCGTGATGACTGTCACCTGGTTTGCAGTCGTATCTTCAAACCGGGACGCCAGAAGTTCGAGTGTTGATTTAAAATTCGCGGCGCTGGCGACGGTGATAGATTTTGCTGATGCACCGGCACAGTTGCCAAGCAGCAGGCAGCAAAGCAGAAAAAGCTTTGCATGCACATTCACCAGGGTCTCCTCAGGATTCGTCGGACTCGAGTCGTTTAATATGTTCGTCCACTAACCAGCCGGAAATTGAGATCATCGCAGGTCGGTTAGGCATGTTGGTGTAGTGAAACCATTGTGCATCAGCGATCTCTGCCTCCTGCAGAACGATGTCACCACTATCGTACTCGGCGTGGAAACCCAGCATCAATGAGTTTGGAAACGGCCAGGACTGACTGCTGAAATAGCTTAAATTCTTTACTTTTACGCCAACTTCTTCAAACACTTCGCGGTGTACCGCTTCTTCAATAGATTCTCCCGGCTCGACAAATCCGGCCAGGGTTGAGTAAAAATTGGCTCTGGCGTTGGCATTTTTGGCGAGTAGTACTTCTTCGCCCCTGGTAACCAGCACAATGATGGAGGGTGACAAGCGAGGATAAAACAGATTGCCGCAGTCCGTACATTTACGAGAGCGGTCTGATTCAGCGTCACCTGTTGGTTTGCCGCATTGCCCACAAAACTTATGGTTTTGATACCACTCGACAATTTGCTTGGCACGGCCAATCAGGTAAAACACGGTTTCGTTGACGGTGCCGAGAAACGACCATAAGGTTTCGAACTCATACCCTTCTGGATTGTCAGCTTCCGGGTCAACCTCGTTGGCAAATATGGGCACACCGGCAACACTGCCGAGGTAATGACTCGCGACTTCGTCAACACCCAGCCATCGATATTCGTCCCCGGTCAGCGGGCGCCAGGGGCTGGCACCGTCGATGGACAAGATCTCGTCATCCGAGACCACGATATGAAAGCTCTGATCGAATTCGGTTGGGCACTGGGTCCCGGACAGAAAATCCTCGTCGTGCTTGATGGCAAAAAAACACTTTATCACAGACGGTCAATCTGTGTGCGGGCTAGACAGACAATCTGTACATCAGTCGCACCATTGTCGAGTAATAGTCTGCTCAGTTCCGTTATCGTGGATGCAGTCGTTACCACATCATCAACAATGCCGACGGATCTGCCGTTTAAATGCTGATCGATAACAAAAACATTTTTGATATTCCTGGCACGCTGTTTTGCAGACAGAGACTTCTGATCATCTGTGTACTTTATCCTGCGGGCTATTCTTGATTCCACCGGAATATGAGTTGTGTCTGCCAGTACTTCGGCGATCTCCAATGCCTGATTAAAACCACGGGATTTAAGCCGGTTTTTATGCAACGGTACGGGCAACCAACTGTCCGGCAAGACTAGGTGCCGTTGCATGTATTCCTGGCACATTACCTGCGCGAGCACTTTACCAACAATGATCTTCTGGTGGTTTTTGAACTGATTTATTAGCCTGTCAACCGGTGCAGTGTACGCGAAAGCTGAAAAACAATGTGAGAAAGGCGGGGGATGCAGCAGACAGCTACCGCAGATCTCCTGGCCCTGGGGTATTGTCAAACCACATTGCCAGCATGGGTTGGTTATTCTGGGGAGGTCGAGTTCGCAGTCGAGACAAAGGTCGATAAGCCGATCTGTGTTCTTCAGGCACAGAATGCATTTGCCGGGCAATAGCTCGTAGAGAATTCTGTTTAACCAGTCGTTCATGATAATCACTTAAGGAAACAGGCGCATTTTGCGATCTGGCGCTACCTGGTGCTAGGCGAAATCAAAGGGAAAGGACGTAGGTAAATGGCTATGGGCTGATGGGCAGAGTCGACTGAGGGCCGGTCTGGTTCCTCGAAACATTGTGGAATCAGGTTGGAAACAGCCGTCAAGGCTCCACTGGCTCGGGTGAGGAGCATTCGTGGTCTGCGGCATCGTCATCGCAAAGGCTGACGCGCTTGAGAAAGCTCGACCAATTGGCCACTTCCTCGTTGGTAAATTCAGCCTTACCTTTTTCAAAAACGGGCACATTTTTCAGGAATCGAACGATATAAAAGAAGTCATTGCCCTGGATGGCTTTGATCAGGCTTATTTCACCCAGTTGCGAATGGGCATTCTCACCACACTGGATCAGTCTCACGGAGGTCGGGTAGTTGTTTTCAAACCCGCAATATGAGTACACATTCCACGCTTGCTTTTGATTTCACCCATGATGATAGAGATTGGGTCACTGTCCGCGAGTTGGGTATGCGCCTCGAAGCTGAGCTTTGTTTGCCACTCTTTTTCTGTCTCGTCCGGGGGAATGAAATCGGAAAGTCGAATATCACCGCTGTTGAGCTGGTAGATCAATTGCCAGTCTTTGGGGGGAGAGGCTATCAATCTTTCTGTGGCCACAACAGGTTCTGCTTCGACCTGGGGCTCAGAAATAGCGGGTTTGGTGGTACACGATACGAATATTAAAAGCGCCAGGCCGATGATAATAATTCTAGGAGGCTGACCGAGAACAGAAGCCGTCGCGAGGGGAAGTCTAGACATGCTGATCCTCTATAAAAAACCGCTTGCTTCTCTTTCCAGAGAAATGAGACGTCGTACCCAGTTATCGATAAGCTGGAAATCATCATCTGAAATTTCAAATGCGGTACTGAGGTCCTTGAGAAAACACTGTTCTTCGATCTCAAACGCACCGTCGGCGTAGGCAAGTCGGATCAGTGAAATCATTGAGATTGAACGAGACCGCTTTGATGTAAAGATGGACTCAATACCGTCAATGTTAAGATAGTAAGGTTTAAACCCAGAGTCGAGATCCATTTCACGGCGCATATCCTCCATCATCGCTTCCTCGTCCGGGGTCAGGTCTCCATCGGATACCACCACATTGTGCGCCAGGCAAAAAAAGGCTTTCTTTTGTTCTTCTGTCAGTGATGTCAAAAACATGGGTAATTTCAGGGTTGTATTGTTGTCTTTTTATGAGTTATTCCGGGGCTGTGAGCGTAACCTCGTAGTTCAGTATCTTCTCGTCCTTGAGTGTCGTAACTTTCACCTTGTCGCCAGGTTCAAAGCTCTCAAGTAATGACAGCAAGGAGTCCTCATTTGTGACAGATGCGTCATTGATCGCAATGATGACATCACCGAGATGAATATTACCGCGAGAATCTTCCCGCACGCCAACCATACCAGCGGCTTCTGCTGCGAGACCTTTGCTAACGGAGAGAATGACGATCCCTTTGCTACGGAGTCTTTTTGCCCAGTAGTCCGACATGGTTTCGATGCCGAGGATCGGTCGATATAAACCACCATGGGTTACCAGTTGGGGTATGATGATTTTCAAGGTGTTAACCGGGATGGCGAAACCGATACCTGCGCTGGCGCCGGAAGGGCTGAAAATAGCGGTATTCACACCTACCAGCTTGCCCATTGAGTTCAATAATGGTCCTCCTGAATTACCCGGATTAATCGCAGCATCGGTTTGAATCACATTCTTGATGGTTCGATTGTTCCTGGATTTGATCTCTCGGCCAAGTGCACTCACTACACCCACAGACAGACTCGTATCCAGGGCAAAAGGATTACCAATTGCCAGGACCTTACGTCCTACTGCCAGTCTTGAAGAATCGCCAAGGGGGATAGCAGTCAGGGATTCGTTCGGTGCGTCGATTCTCAGCAGGGCGATATCTTTCTCCGGTGCGACACCTACAATTTCCGCTTCGAAATTTTTACCACTACCCAGGGTGATTTCGATTTTGTCGGCTCCATGGATGACATGATAGTTGGTCAGGATGAGGCCGCTCTTGTCCCAGACGAATCCGCTGCCGCTACCACGGGGAATTTCCATAACATTGAGCGAGAACCGGCTTTGGCGGCGTAACTGCTTGTTGGTAACGAACACAACTGAGGGACCGACATTTTTGAATACGGCAATATTGTTGCTTTCATCATCGGTGAGAAATGGCAGTGCGACGTTATCTGCTGATTCGTCGGTTCTCTCAACCACGGATTCTACTGCGGCAGATACGCCCGTGCCATGCACAGCCAGTACCAGAATCAGTACGACGGCAACACTAATGGCCAAAGTTGCAGCGACCGCCAGAATCCGATTAATCATAGTAGAGGTTCGCTGTTGCCCATGTTATCCACAGAAGGTTGTCCAGAGAAGGTTGCTCAGAAAAGCTGTTCAGAGGCTTAACGGGTCGTTGGGGTTATTCTATCAACAGTCCTGTCTTGTGTAATGAACTTATTCAGATCGTACACATCCTGCGGGCTCAGGGAACCAACAGTTTGCTTCAGTCGCAGGGTATCACGTATATACTGGTACCTGGCGCTGGCATATTGGAACTGTGCCAGGTAAAGACGTTGCTGTGCGAGCAGCACATCGACGATATTTCGAGTACCTACCTCGTAACCTGTTTGAGTTGCCTCCAATGCGCTCTGGCTGGATTCAATGCCTCGTAGTCGGGCTCCAACCCGGGCAACATCCGTATTGATCGCGGTGAACAGGGTGCGGGTGTTCTCAACGGTTGTTCTTTGGGCCAGATCGTAGTTCTCCATGGCTTCTTGCAGTTGATATCCTGCCTGTTTTGATCTGGATCTGATGCTGCCACCGGCATAAAGGGGTATGTTGAGCAGCAGTGCTGCTGATTTTTGTTCGATTTCCGCACTGATGGGATTGAGCTGCGCATCTGAGACGTTTTCCGCATAGGATATCTGGGCATCCAGGGTGGGCAGATGACGGCTCTTTGACGCTGAAAGATTACGCTCTGCGGCTTTCACGCCTTCCCGGGCTGCAACAAGGATGTAGTTGCTGGCCAGGGCCCGTTGTACCCAGGCTTCTTCATCATTGGGTTCCGGGTATTCAATTGGAAAATCTGGATCAAGTGCATCAATACTGTCAAATGACTGCCCGGTAAGTCGAAGCAGGGTGACGAAGGTAATGACCTGCAAACCCTCCGATTCGATCACGTTCACGGTCGATGAGTCGTAAGCAGCAGTTGATTCCAGGACATCGGTGATGGCAACCAGACCCACGTCAAATCGTTGCTGGACCTGTTCCAATTGCCGTTTAACCGCATCTCTCTCCGCGTTGGTGGCGCTCAACTGGTCGTTTGCCTCCAGAATACTCAGGTAGCTGTCGGCTACCCGAAAGATCATTTCCTGTTGTTCGGCAGTGAATTGGGCCAGTGCCTGTGCCTCTATATTCTTTGACTGTTGGAACTGGTACCAGTTTTCAAGTCGGAAAACAGGTTGTTGCAGTACTACCTGCCAGGAGTGATCACTAAATTTGTCGGTTAAATCCAAGGCAACGACGGTTCTCTCGGTTCTTGATGTGGTTCCGCCAACAGAGAAGTTTGGCAGCAATCCTGCGCGTGCCTGTGGAACCGTCTCCCTGGTGGCCATGTAGGATGCCCTGGCAGCGGCAAGCTGCGGGTCGTTATGGACTGCCAGATCATAGATGTCTGCCAAGTCTGTCGCCGTGACAGGTTGAACCAGGCTCAAAAAAAGGCCAGCGAATGCCAACCTGCTGATTAAAATCGATTTCATATTGGATCCTTTACAACTAATAAAAACGCATAAAACACGCAACTTTTGAGTACTGGTTGAATCCCTTTGTTGCCAGTTGCAAGCCATGATTCGGTAGACTCATGCGACTAAATACACGAATCTCGAGCGAACCTTTGCTGTTTCCAAGTGCAGTATACCTATCTTGAGCTAGATTTGGAGTGTTATTTCCCCTGTAAGTATTTGATTTGTAGAGCGAACTGTATGCCGCTCATTTAAAATTCGATCAAAAATTGATCGAAAATCTTTTCACCCCATAACTTACCACGGGTTGAAAAACTTCCAGCAAGCGTATTACTTCGAGAATTAACTTATCTACTCGGTGTTGAGACGTTCCCAGGCAGACTTTGGTTTAGTCAGTCGTTGACACAGTGGATCGAGGGTTTTGGAAACGTGCCGAGATGGGCTTCCAGCCAGCCTGCGACTGCCAGGCAGTGGTCCTCCCGAAATGGTCTGGCAAGTATCTGAATACCAATGGGAAGGCCGTTTGAGTCCGTACCCGCACGAATCACGGTGCCTGGCCAGCCAGCGAGGTTGTAAGCACTGGTGTAGGTATAGGCAAGCCGAGGGGTATCGCGGTGCTGGCGTTGACCGGGCAGATAAGTACGTCAAAGTCCTCAAAAAAGCCCAGCATTGACGAACGGAAGTTGTCCCAGAGTGTGATGACCTGGGCAAACTCCCTTTGATCGATCTCCAATCCGCCTTGATCAAGGTTTTCCTGAATCTTCGGGGACGGCGTTGTTGTTCTGCAATCCTCCAGCAGTGCTTCCACAAGGTCGCCTCCATCGGCGCTAAATACACGCCCGAGAATAAAACTAGCCATCTCTACCCCTGCCGGTCGGGCCTCGGTGGCGGTCAGTCCATATTCGGACAGGAGGGACACGACATTTTTCACTGTATCCATGATTTCGACCATGGGGGTCTTAATACCATTATCGGCGTGATAAGCGATTTTCAGGGACTCCATTTCAACTTCTTCGGGTTTGTGCCAGACCGCAGGCACCGCATAGGGGTCCAGTTGGTCCGGGCCAGACATCAAAGGTAACAAATAGGCCAGATCGGCAACACTTCGGCCCATCGGTCCAGGCTGGCTTAATGTCGCAATCAAGCCGGAACTGGGGAGTGCATTACCCGTGCAAGGCACGCGCCCGGTGGTGGGTTTGATGCCCGAGATGCCACAAAAGTGGCTGGGTAGTCGAATACTACCGGCAGTATCTGTACCGACATCGAACAGGGAAGCACCTGCGGCAATAATCGCTGCAGCACCGCCACTACTTCCGCCGGGGGTTCGGCTTAAATCGAAAGGGTTTTTGGTTGGCCCGTAAACAAGATTGTCAGTTTGAAACCAGAGAGTAAATTCTGGCGTGTTGGTCTTACCAAGCAGAATTGCCCCCGCATCTCTTAACCTGGCGACACAGGTCGCATCTCTGCCGGGACGGAAATCTTTGCGCCCGGTTGTGCCCCAGGTAGTAATGGTATCCATGGTATCCAGGCTGTCTTTTATGGTCATCGGGATACCATGCAAGGGACCATGCAAGGTGCCGCTATCCTGCTCGGCGTCTGCCTTGGCCGCTTGTTTCATGGCTATTTCTGCATTGGAACAAACCACAGCGTTGAGCTTGTCGTTTACCTTCTCGATGCGGTCAAGGTAACCCCTGACCAGTTGAACTGAACGGATTTCCTTGCTGCGTATGGCAGCGGCGAGCTCGTCTAGCGGGCGGTCGAGAATTTCCATAGAAATCAGCTGTTGTGAAAAGAGCTACTATACAATGTTTATTGGAGAATGTTTCCCGGAAGCTAACCTAGCTTCTTGATAGAAAGCCCCAGCGTGTGGTCATCAATCACAAAGTTGAGATCTTCGGTTCCCTGCCCACGAATCAGTTCCGTTGCCAGGGTTTCCTTTTTAATGTATTCCTGATGTGAAAACACGGCTGCTTCGAGTTTCTCGCTGGCGGTTATCGTGATGGTTACCCGATCGACCACATCGAAACCAAGATCCCGGCGTGATTTCTGGATCCGGTTCACAACCTCCCGGGCTAATCCCTCATTGATGAGGTCGTCATTCAGCTCACAATCCAGGTCAATGGATATAAAACGATCGGACACGGCGTTGGTGCCTTGCCGTGCTTCCCGAAATACCAGAATGTCATCAGGGGTGAATAACTCTCCTTCCAACCGTAATTCTCCACTGTCCTGGAAATCATTGATGGCTTGTGATGAGAGAGCTTCGATGGAACTTTTGAAATCCTTGAACCGTTTGCCCAGGCGCTTACCTAAAACCGGTGAGTTTGGTTTTGCATAGAGATTAATATAGTTCGACTCCTCGGTAGAGTAGTTAATCTGCTTCACATTCAGCTCGGTTTGAATAGTGCCCTCAAGTTTGGAGATCTCATCCAGCAGGCCGGTATCCTCATGGATGATAGTCAATCTTGCCAGGGGATATTTGGTTTTTATCTTCTGCTGATTTCTTTTTTGACGACCAAGCAAGATGATGTGTTTCATGCGCGTGACTGCCTGCTCAAGCTCTGGCTGGATCATTGTGTTTTCTGCTTCCGGGTAACTGCAGAGGTGTACTGATTCAACAGCATCCGGTGTGAGGTAACGCTTCATCTGCAGGTAGAGCGATTCAGACAAAAACGGGGCGAAGGGCGCCATGCTCAGGTTTAATTCGTAAATTGCGGTATACAAGGTATAGTAGGCCGCCTGCTTGTCATCGGTCATTTCCTCGGACCAGAACCTTGCACGGTTTAACCGGATATACCAGTTTGTCAGGTCTTCAATGAACTCAAACAATGCGGGAACGACATTGTAGAGGCGATAGTTTTCCATTTCTGTGGATATACTCGATTTGAGTGTTTGCAATCGGGACAGAATCCACTGGTCCATGATGTTACCGGATACAACCTGGTTTGATGAAGGTTGCCAGGCATCAATGCGAGCATAAGTATTAAAAAACCGAAATGCGTTGAGCCAGGGCAACAGGGCGCGTCGCACCATATCTTTGACACCGGCGTCTGAAAACCTCTGTTCCTCTGCCCGGACCAGCCCGGAATTAATAAGATACAGGCGCAAGGCATCGGCACCGTACTCTTCCATGAGTTCGTCAGGCGGGGTGTAATTCTTTAATCGTTTTGACATTTTCTTGCCGTCTCCTGCCATCACAATGCCGTTGACGATGACATTCTTGAACGGGTGAGTATCGAACAAAGCGGTGCCAAGTACGATCAAGGTGTAGAACCAGCCGCGGGTCTGGTCTAATCCTTCAGCGATGTATTCTGCCGGGAAGCCCTTGTCGAAGACTGACTGGTTTTCAAAAGGGTAGTGTAGTTGTGCATAAGGCATGGAGCCGGACTCAAACCAACAGTCCAGGACTTCCTCAATGCGACGATAGGTGCCTTCTTCACCAGCGACAGTAAAGGTGAGTGGGTCGACGTTCTCCCGGTGCAGGTCGTCAAGTTCAACGCCGGTGAGCTGCTTTAGTTCTTCGCGGGAACCAATGCAGAGTCGGTTATCTGTCACGTCGTTAATCCAGATGGGTAAAGGTGTGCCCCAGTAGCGATTTCGGGAGATCGCCCAATCTATAGCGCTTTCCAGCCATTTTCCCATGCGCCCCTGCTGCAGATGGCCCGGTACCCAGTTGATCTGCCTGTTATTCTCAACCAGGCGATCACGCATTTGTTCGACCCTGACGTACCAGGAGTCGATGGCTCGATAGATGATCGGCGTATCGGATCTGGGGCAAAATGGATAGCTGTGAACCAGGGTTTCGTGACGGTACAGGGCGCCCAAGTCCTTCAGGTACTTAATAATATGTTTGTCGGCTTCCTTAACATGTTGTCCGGCAAAGTCTTTAACTTCAGCTGTGAACCTGCCTTGCATGTCGACAGGGCAAACCAGGGCTGTGACGCCTGCGTTTTTCAACACTCGGAAGTCGTCTTCTCCGAAGGCTGGTGCCTGATGCACCACGCCGGTGCCGCTTTCGGTGGTGACATAGTCATCCGCGAGAACCTGGAAGGCCCCCTCGGAGCGTAGGCCTGTAAAGTAATCGAACAGGGGCTGATAGGTCAGTCCCACCAGGCTCGAGCCTTTTGTCTCAGAGACAATAGTCAGGGTTTTACCCCGGCTCATATCTTCCAGGCGATCTTTGGCTACATAAATATTGATATCCAGCGTCTCATCGTGGACTTTGACATAGTCGATATCCGCACCGACACAGAGCGCCAGGTTGGAAGGTAAGGTCCATGGGGTTGTTGTCCAGGCAGCGATGCTGGCATCTTCGTTGTCGAGTTTAAACAACACCGTCACTGCGGGGTCTTGCACATCCTGGTAATTTGATGCGATTTCAAAATTGGAAAGGACGGTGCCTAGTGCGGTGGAAAATGGAACCACCTTGTAACCGCGATAAATCAGGTCTTTTTCCCAGAGTTGTTTTACGACCCACCAGACAGATTCCATATACCAGGGTTCCATGGTTTTGTAGTCGTTTTCAAAATCAACCCAGCGGCCGATGCGGGAAATAGTGGTCTCCCATTCCGAGGTATAGCGTTGGACGATACTGCGACACTCGTCGTTGTAGCCTTTTACGCCTAACTTTTCGACGGCCTCGGCGGAAGACATGCCGAGAGATTTATCGATCTCATGCTCGATGGGTAAACCATGGCAGTCCCAGCCAAATCGTCGTTGTACGTAGCGGCCCTTCATAGTGAAGTAGCGGGGAACGGCATCTTTCAGGATCGACCCTACCAGGTGCCCATGATGGGGAAGCCCGGTGGCGAATGGTGGTCCATCATAAAAAATATAAGGGGTCGAGTTCTCCGTTTGCTGCAGTGAACGCTTGAATATTTGCTTTTCTTTCCAGAAGGAGAGAATGTCGTGTTCACCGGCAACAAAAGAGAATTCACTGTTTGCCGGATCTGATTCTGTCGTCACGGTGCTCACCTTGTATGTCTGATCTTTAATAACACAACTTCATAATTTCAACTGCTAAATCCAGGGGCAAAAAAAAACCCGCTTTGAGCGGGTTTCTTATTCTTGTTGCCAAGGGTTAACCCACCACAAATTGTTTAATGCCAATGATGCTACAAATCTTGTCGATAAGGGTCTCGTCGATAAGGGTCTCGTCGGTAGTGATAGCCGGGTAAATCTGTTCCTGATTCATATTGAAAGTCTCAGGTAATTTGATCCTTTTGTCAACTTGCTCTGCTCTTTACTCACGATCCTGCTGGACCTTGGTGACACTGCCCCTGGAGTTAATTTTCTGGATAATTGTGGCCAGTAGCTTCTCGATTCTGAAAGTGCGATACCAGTCTGGTGTATTGGCATGCTCTACCGTACTGGTTCCAACGAAGTAAAACTTCCAGTTTTCTTTTTTAGCCCGGGTGCTTAAGGCGGATAGATTTTGCCATGCCCGGCCGGACATAAGCGCGTGGGTGCAGGCAACGACAATATCTTTCGCACCATGTTCCTTGAGTTCATTCACAGCGGCGACGACAGAACCACCTGAGTCGACAATGTCATCCACCAGCAGTACGTTCTGGTTGCTGACGTCGCCAATAAGGCTGGATCGAACCACCTGGTTTGGTTTGGAATAATCTCTCTCTTTGGAGAGCACGGCCAGATCCGCCGACAATTCTTCAGCGTAGGATCTGGCACGTTCAAGATATCCCACATCCGGTGATACGACGGTATCACCGATTAACTTTTCTTTTTTTAACCACGCCGCCAGGTGTCGGGTGAGGAATACGTTTTCCAGATGGGTCATGGATGGATTAAACATGCCTGCAATAGCGTCGTTGTGAATTTCCACGGATACCACCCGGTCAGCGCCTGCGCTTTGTAGCATTCGCGCAAACAGACCAGCACTGATACCTTCACGGGTTCTGCCTTTGCGTTTGTCCTGTCGTGCTCCCGGGTAATATGGGGTGATCGCGGTGATGTACTGCGCATCGGACAGGGCTGCTGCTTCCACCGCATGCAGCAACATAATAAATCTGTCGTACACGGATAGTTGGTCCTGCTGACCCACCGGCGACTGGAATATGTATACATCGTGGCCGCGAACATTCGCATTGATTTCCATTTTGCCTTCACCGCAGGCGAACCAGGTTTCCTCGGTCGGAACCNNNTCACGTTCATTATTGGACTCTCATTTTTCAGCTTTCATTTTTCAGTGCCTGAATTTGACCTTGCGTTCAGGACATTAATTCCGCCAGGGTTTTGATTAACAGTTTGTGTTCTTTGGATAACATTCGCTCAGCCAGGCTTTCTGCCGTATCGTCCGGCAGGACCGGCTCTGTTTGCTGCGTAATAACGGGACCAGTGTCGTAGTCTCCATCCAGCCAGTGAATGGTAATACCAGTTTCCGTATCCCCGCTTTCGATAACTGCACGATGGACATTCATGCCGTACATGCCCCGACCGCCGTATTTTGGCAGCAGGGATGGATGGACGTTAACAATCCGGCCGGAAAAATGTGCCAGTGTTTTTGGACCCAGTTTTTTCATATAGCCAGCGGTGATCAGAAAATCCACTTTTTTTTCGATCAGGGAATCCAGCATTACCTGGTCGAGTGCTTCCGGGTCAGGATGGGTATGGCTGGATAGATGTAAGGCCTCAATACCACAGCGACGGGCACGGTCCAGAGCAATCGAGTGGCTATTGTTGCTGATGGCAATAACTGGCTCTGCGTTCACATTTCCGTCTCGACATGCGTCAATAATCGCCTGAAAGTTGGTGCCCTGGTGAGAAGCAAGAATACCGAGTCTCTTCATTTTAACATGCGATTCGTAAAAGACTTTGCTGGACGGCGCGCAGTGTAACAGATTTATTTGTACATCTCCCTCAAGACATTTTTCTGCACCTTGCCCATTGCGTTTCGAGGTAACTCATCGACGAAATAGACCTGTTTTGCGACTTTAAATCCAGCGACCCGGGATTTCATGTAGGCGATGATCGATTGGTCATCCAGAGGATCTTCCCTGGCACTTTTTACAACGACGGCACTCACAGCCTCGCCAAAATCGGCATGGGGTAATCCGATCACTGCAGATTCGAGTACGCCGGGCATGTCATCAATGACTGCTTCGATTTCCTTTGGGTAGACGTTGAGACCACCAGTAATAATCATATCCTTGTCCCGACCGATAATGGCAATGTAGCCGTCGTCGTCCTGGCTTGCGATGTCACCGGTTTTAAAATAGCCGTCCGGGGTAAATTCCTCTGCTGTCTTTTCCGGCATGCGCCAGTATCCTTTAAAGACATTCTTACCTTTAACAAGGAGGTTGCCGGGCGCAGACAACTCGACTTCGTTGCCGGATTCATCAAGTATCAGCGTCCTGACGCCGGGCAGGGCTGGTCCAACCGTACCGGGTTTGCGATCACCAGCAATGGGGTTGGAGGTGTTCATCCCGGTTTCGGTCATTCCATAACGTTCAACGATAGTATGTGAAGTGCGATCCTGGAATTCAGCGAAGGTTTGCGCCAGCAAGGGTGCAGAGCCTGACGTAAACAGCCGCATATTCCTGCAGGCAGCTTCGGTAAATCCGTCCTGGGCGAGTAATCGCACATAATTTGTGGGGACGCCCATATAAACGGTGGACTCGGGTAGTCGCTGAATAATTTCCTGTGGGTCAAACTTCTGTAAAAAAAGAATAGTTGATCCATTCATTACCGGTAAATGTGTTGCAACAAACAGCCCGTGAATGTGGAAGGTGGGTAGTGCGTGCAGCATGACATCGTCCTGCCGCCACTGCCATGCTTCGGTGAGAGTTTGCCCATTGGATACCAGGTTGCCGTGGGTAATCATCGCGCCTTTTGGTTTACCGGTCGTGCCGGAAGTATAGAGAATGACTGCGACATCATCCTCGTCACAGTCTACCTCCGTGAACTCAGCGACCGTTTCTATATCAACGGAGCAAATACCCTTTGCGTCGAGAAGAATGATCGGGCACTGGTTGCTCTGTCTGTTCTGATTGTTCTGGTTAAGAGCAGCCTTGAAGACGGTTTCTTTTTCAGGGTCACAGAGGACTAATGAAGGTTCTGCATTATTCACAAAGTACTCAACCTCGTGCTGCAGGTAAGCCGGGTTGAGTGGCAGGTAGATTAAACCGACTCGCAGGCAGGCGAAGTACCAGAACAGGTTCTGGGCTGATTTTTCAGCCTGGACCATCACGCGATCACCTTTTTCAAGATCGAGGCCGGTCAGGTAGTTTGCGATTCTGCCGCTCTCACGATGCAGATCGGCGTAGGTGAATTCCCTGTTGTCAGTCGACTGACGAATAAATACCTTACTGTCCGTGAAACGCTGCTGGCAGTACGAGTAAAAATTTTTCTGAGGCATCGCAGACCCTGAAGAAAACACCCACTGAAGGTTGCGCAGTTTACTGATCTTTTGAGCTAGTGCCCATCCATAAGTGATTATGCGTGCTTTTCCAGTCACGTTCTGCGCTATAAAAATAGACTCAATATGCGCAAAGTAGGGTGCTGAAGTCGAAACTCACCTATTTATGGATAAGCACTGGCTAGGAGATAGCCATCACAGAATCAGTTTCCAGCAAGGTTTTCAGATTGCATAAAATAGCAATCCATCCTTCACTGATCTGTGGGTACACCACACTCCCGGCAGGAAATTGATCATGGATAAGCGTGAGTTTGGTGGCGTCTTCAACCGTTTCGAGTAAATAAGTAACCCGGCTGGGTTCCTCAGCCATTGCGACGGGATTGTAATGTACGTGCCAGGTGTAGCTGAGCTTGTTGGGTTTGTCGGCTTCGAGCACTTTGCCCTCAACAGCGATAGACTGATCCTGATTGTAGAAAGTAACTTTGGCGTCTTTGGTCCAGTCAGACTTGATGTCCGTTGAGTGGAAGTACTGCCTGGTGAATTCTGTGCTTGTCAGGGCTTGCCAGACGCTGTCAAGGGACGCCTTGATGTAGATGACGGATACATGCTGGTCACTCATTTCTCTTTCTCCAAATCTTGTCTAAGTTGTAATAGTGCTCTGGTTTGTACTTGCCTGAACTCGCCTACCCATCGGTCAACGACGTCCTGGAGAGGCACCGGGTTGAGGAAGTGGTGTTTTTTTCTGCCTCTCTGCATGGCGATGACGAGGTTAGCCTGCTCAAGAATTAACAAGTGCTTGCTGACTGCCTGCCGGCTCATCAGTAGTTCTTCGCAGAGTTGATTCAGCGTCAGCCCATCTTCATGCCGTAATTTGTCGAGTAGATGTCGCCTGCTCTCATCGGCCAGTGCTTTGAATACGTCCTGCATGAAATCCATTATGCAACTATATGGTTGCATTTAAAGCAAATGTTATACTCGAGTCTTTTAAATAACATTGCTGTTGTGGGTGGTAAGGGAAAAGAAATTGAAGACCTTTTTTCGAGTATGTCTGAGACTGGCCACCGTCAGTTTGTTCAGCCTGACGGTTTCTGCTGATGCCACCGGGCCGGGTCTGGTCATCAGCGATGCTTGGGCGCGGGCAACCCCACCCGGTGCGCCGATGGGTGCTGTGTATTTACAAATCGCCAATCCGACGATCAGGCCGATCCAGGTCACGGAAATTACAACAGCCGTAGCGAAAATCAGCGAGATTCATGAGAGCATTGAAAGAGACGGCATGAGTCGAATGCGCGAAGTTGACCCGTTCATCGTAGAATCCGGAGCCACGGTAAGCCTCGTGCCAGGAGGTAAGCACATCATGCTCATGCGATTGCATGAACCGTTAATACAAGGTGGTAAATTCCTGCTCGTGTTTTCTGGCAACGATGGTTACCGGTCAGAGGTTGAAGTCATCGTCGGGAGTTTTGGCCAGATGGAAATGCCGCAGGATTAGCGCGACTGTGCGGGTCCGTCAGACAAAATGACCTGCTGTTCCTGAAATGCCAGGATTTCATCTGCCTGCATCCCCAGCCAGGTGGTCAGAATTTCCTCGTTATGCTCCCCGAGCCATGGTGCGCCGTTCCTGACCCCGCTGGATGCGTCTGAAAATCGATACGGGCTTTGGAACGTGGGGCGTGTGCCGCCTTGCCTGTCGTCAATTTGCTGGATGCTGTTTCGATGTTGTAGGGTTTCTGAATTTTGCAGGTACTCATCGGTGTTGTAGACACTGCCCCAGGCAAGGTTTGCCTTGTTCAGTTGTTGAATCAAATCGCCACGACTGTCAAATGAAAGCATAAACTCGGCAAAGGCCTTGCGGCGAAATTCTATTTTTGTTGCGAGATCAGAATTTGGCGGAGTTGGATCCGCCAGCTTTAACTCAACTGTAGCCTGATGCCAGATATAGCGGAAATCGCCTGCCAGGATGACTGGCCCTCCCGTCGCCTCCCAGACCTCGCTGGCATTGTTGCTGACGACGGACTGCTCGAGATGGTAGTGGGTCTGGTCATCGGTGGCGATCATGGCATCGACCATGGCGATATCGATATGCTGTCCCTTGCCGGTTCTTTGCCGTAAGTGCAGTGCCGCCAGCAACGCCACGAGTCCATGCAATCCTGCGTTGGTGTCAGCGAATGACATACACATTTCTACGGGACGGCTACCGGTTTTTTGTGCCTGACGGTAAATACTGCCGGTCTCGGCGTGAATAATAGGCGCGTAGGCAGCACGACCGGCTTCAGGTCCTTGCTGGCCAAAGCCAGATATCGATAACATGACAAGCCCCGGATTTATCGGTTGCAGGGTATCCCAGTCAATGCCAAGGCGTCGCATAACATCCGGGCGGAAGTTCTCAATCAGCACATCAGCCTTGGAAACCAGCGATTTCAACAGTTTTGCGCCGTCGGCTTGCTTAAGATCAATACACAGATTTTTTTTGCCCGCATTCTGTTGGTGGTAGTAGCCAGAAATTGAACCGACTTTTCTGCCCCAATTGCGAGTGACATCCTTCTCGGGCGGTTCTATCTTGACAACATCAGCACCAAGGTCGGCAAGCATTCGCCCTGCGAAGGGTCCCGCCAGTACCCGGGACAGGTCCAGCACCCTGATATCGGAGAGGGGAAAATTGTCACTCATGGGCAATTCGATCCATTGTTTTTTTCGTTTTTAGTAGAGAAGATAGTAGAGCATTATGCATTGAATCTGAAATCAGCAGTTAACACCCGTGATCTCTGAATGTTAAAGTGCGCCTAGAACCTTCGTATTTGGGATGTTGTGTATTTCACTCACATTCTCGTTAACTAAAAGGAGATCCTTTGAGCGTTCTATCCTGGCAAGCGATGGCCCTCGAAGCCCCGGAGGTAGCGGAGTTTGGTGAAAGTCGAATTGACGGCAAGGTCTCCTATCTCGCGACAATACGAGAGAATGGGTTTCCCAGAACGCACCCGGTGACGGCGATTGTAGGAGAAGGGCGGTGTTTCATGTTTGCAGAACCCAACTCATCCAAGGTAAAGGATTTTCGGGTTAACAATCAGTTTTCACTGCATTGCGGCATGTCTGACAGTTCTGGCAGTAGCGGTGAGTTCCAGATTACCGGCACCGTGGCACAGGTGACTGATGAGGAAATTCGCGCGGCTGCCGAATCTATTTGCAGCTACCGGCCTTCCGGTCGTTATCTGCTGTACGAACTCATGCTCGGCGAAGCAATAGCGACATCTTATCGAGGTGGTCGGGCTGACCGGCGGCGATGGAACGCCACAAAATGAAACCGCTGTCTCGGTGAATCCGCTCACAAGAAGTATTCAGGAAGCATTGCAAGCGGAAGCGGATCCGCGCAAGGCGCCTGAAATGAAGCGATACATGAAATCTGAGATGCGCTATCACGGTGTCCCCGCACCCATACAAAAAAAGGTCTTTCGTACTGTATTTAAACAGCACCCGATATCTGAACAGGATGTCTGGCACGAAAGCGTGCTCGACCTGTGGCGCGAGGCCGGTCACCGGGAAGAACGTTATGCCGCAATCGCCCTCAGTGGGTTAAAGGCGTACCGGCCCCTGCAGACAATGAAGACGTTGCCGATGTACGAAGAAATGATCGTAACCGGTGCCTGGTGGGATTATGTCGACAGCTTGTCGAACCGGTTGGGAGAACTGTTGCAGGATTATCCGAAACCCATGACCAGCAGGATGTACCGCTGGGCGAAGGATAAAAGCATGTGGAAGCGACGCGCCTCGCTTATCTGTCAACTCAAGCTGAAGCAGAATACAGATACCGGTTTATTGTTCGGTAACATTATCGACAACATGGCTGACAGGGAATTTTTTATTCGCAAAGCCATTGGCTGGGCGTTGCGGGAATTCAGCAAGACCTCGCCGGATGAAGTCATTCACTTTATTCACCAGCACAAGCAGGAACTTAGCCCGCTGAGTAAGAAAGAAGGGCTTAAGGTCGTCCTGAAACAAGGCAGAATTAGCGAGATGCTGGTGTAACTGATTTCTAATCCTCATCTTCGATCACAGGACGATAGGTGACCTGCCTGAAGCCCAGGCCTTTGACCATCATGACTTTATTATCCGGGTAAACGACGACATTCTGGGGGTTTCTCTCACCGAAAACGAGGAATTGGAACGGCGCGTCGGAGCTGTTCTCAATATGGTGTGCCTCCTCTTTCCCGGCGGCAAACCAAATGTGGTCACCGGCCGTCAGGGAAATATGCTGCTCACCAAGCACTAGGGTTGCTGAACCTTGCAGCGCAAGAACATGTTCCTCTTCTGAAGTGTGAAAGTGATGAACGCTCGACCTATCACCGGGTGAAAGTTCCTCTAATCGGACACCCAGGCGTTCTCCGCTAAGATCTTTGTAGTTCCAGATCCCGCCTCTTTGAGTCTTCTCCTCGGTCCAGTCTGAATGATAGATATTTGATGTTATGGATATGGCGATTCTCCACTTAGGTCATCCAATAATTGATCTGCCGGTCCAGTTTCGCTGACATCAACACAACGTTGTTCTGATCGCTTCGCTGCCTGTGTCAACTGTTCGTCGTAGAGCAGACTGCGATGAAGGAATCGATCTATCATCAAACGGTCTTGCTCAGACCGCTGGTGGTAGTCACTATTTCTATGAATTCTATCTGTAATCACATCTTTTGTTGCTGTCAGCCATACCGAAACAGTCTTCTCGAAACAGGCGTTGACCACCGAATCGGGCCAAATGGCCGAACCCTCCAGGACGATACCGGTATCGTACGGATTTGAAATACGACTTTGGATTAGCGCCTTCGCGATTGGCCAGACATTGTCATGGTAATGCCGCAACACTTCATCAACCAGTTCCTCAGCTCGGTGAGAAAGATAATGACTCTGGACATCTGGTGGTACCTTGCCTTTCTTTCGCCATGGACGACCTGGATGGCGTGACAGGCTATCAGTTGATGTATGCTGCCAGCCCAGCCTTGCCGCCAGGGTTTCCGCCAGGGTGGATTTGCCCACATGCGAAGTGCCGCCAATAAGGATTGCCCTCACGGTGCAGCCGATTCCTCAACCAGCAGAATATTGCTATCCACGGCCCGCTGCCATAGTTCATACAAATCCTGAACCAGGTTCTTACCCGCCTGTTTTTTGATCAGTTCAGAGGTCCTTCGGACATATTCCAGGAATCCTTCCAGGTCGGATATGGTCAATTCTATCAGCCGGTATGCTTTCACCCTGAAACAGGCCAGCTATCTTTGGTAATTGTAACATTTGTCTTACCTTGATGAGGTCACCGGTCAGAACTCTTCCTCCAGCAGGTCTCGTAAATCTTCCCTCAGGTATTCAAGGGGTGCCGGGCTGTGGATCAGAACCATCGAGTGAAATTGCCGTGGGGAGAATTTCCCAGAACTGATTGCAAGAGTGTGCAGTTTCCGTAATTCCCGGGTGACCATATAACCGTTAAATGCCAGTCCCGGGTTAGCAATGATTTGATTAACTTCCCTTGTAATCAGTTGGGTTGAATAAGGTGTGTTATCAGCGATGAATTGCTGTGCTTCCATCGCGGACCAGTTTCCCAATTGGATATTCAAATCGGCTACCGCCTTGCAGATCGTGAGTCTGGACCTGACTAGTAAACCCAGCATGGACAGCTCATCTGCGAAGTATTCACCCCCGGTATCATACTCTCCAATTTTTCCGGGAGCGTAGCTGGACCAGCCATCCCGGTATGCCTGCAGTAGGGTAGAATTGTAGGGGATCTGACTGGTGTCCAGCAGGTGCTGACCCGGCACAACGTATTGGTAGGCCAGCGCTTCCAACTCGAATATCGGCACCTCGATCAGGGTCGCGAGGTCGAATAGCGTTACGCCATCATGATAAACAAAAGGAGCCCGGCCCGGGCGATCGTTTTCTGCGATAATCGCCTCGCTGGTGGGCTTTTGTGAGAACCACCGCAACAAGTCAATTTCTACATCCAGCACGTAAATCGATACAAGGTTCAGCACCAACTGGTATGCATTGATCTGGTTTTTTACTGAATAACGGGGGTCAGAGTAGATTTGCCGAAGTGTTAGAGACTGGTTGGTCTCGATATTCTGAATCCGTTGTTGTGAGGTCTTAAGATCTTTATGCAGGTCAGACAAGACCACGCGTGAGTCGGCATTCGAATCAAGCCCAGGTTCCAAAGATATGGGACCGCCGATCGTACTGATTGGGTTCGTGTGCTCGTTTAGTAGCGTATTCAGGTAATCCGACAGACCTAAATATGCCGGATAGGTCGTCTTAAAAAATGTGGTTTGAAATTTTTCGAACCTTCGTTGCTGTTCAACAGACTCCAGGTTTGAGTAGTCTAATATTTGCCGGTAGCGACTCAGCAAAACACTGGTACCCGGTTCGCCGATGTGCTGAATGTACTGGAGTGACTCTGCCAATAGGTTATCAGGGTAATGAATACCAGCTGCGTTTTGCTGTTCCAAACGAGTTTGCAGTCGGTTCAGGGCCCCAGCGCTATGGTGTAACCGATTGGTAATGTTATCCAGCGTTTCGATATCAACAATCTGAAAAACTGCTGGCGGTAACAATTCATCCAGGTGGTTCAGGTGGTTGGTCTGCAGCCAAAGGTCCAGCTCTCTCTGTCGAAACCCTCGACGCATGTTAATTTGATGGACCGCATGCTGGGTGTTGACCGACAACAATGACCGGTTCAACGATGACAACTGTGTGATCAGAACATCGAGGCGAGTCAGCTCCGTTTCGATCGAGTCATAAAGTGGTATCTGTGTTGTCGGCTCGGCTGAAAAGTTGCTGATGAGTGTCGAGGCGATCTGATTTTCGAAGTCCCTGATAAGCTCACGGGAATTTTTCGTGGTTTGTTGCCCGGCTTCCTGCTCTGATTTTTCCGCGACGTCTGGCACCGTCGATGTTGATTGATTCCGTGGCAAGTCGATTTTGCAGGACGAGACCATTGTGAGCAGGGCAATAACAAAATAAATCTTTCTCATGGGTAAGTTGTTAACTGGCTATCGCCCCAGTGATGTTGGTTATGACCCTTGTGAGAACCTGGCTACTGGTCATGGCCTCATCGATTTTTTTCCGTGCGTTTTGTTTGAAGTTTTCGTCTTTCATTGAAACAAGGTTAATAAGCACATTCACTTGGGCAGCCTGTATCGTCGCGGGGATAAGCAGAGCCGCAATGCCAACATCGGTTATCAGATTGGGGTTACCAATTTGTTCCAGCAATTGAATATCTGGAACCAGGCTGGATGCAAGCGTCAGTGTTTCAAGTGGTGCTGACGCGGCAGACAGTAATGCTGATTGAAGGCTCGCTTGTTGAGTTGCTTTCTCACTTGCCGACTGCCGGGGAAGTCTGTAGGCATTCATTACCCGTTCAAAACCTGCGATGTCAGCTTCGCCCAGTTCGATAAAGCGGATTCTAGCAAGCTCTGAGCGGTTAGTGACCGGCTTGAGCTCGTGATCTTTGTCTTTGGTCAGATTACATACCATGCTGATCAGGGCGGCTGCCTGGGCACCGGTCATTGCCGCGACCGCTCCGCCACCAGGCGTCGACGCTTTGCTGGCGAGTGCGTCGAGGTAAGCTTGAATGGTCAAGTCCTTCATGCTGTACCCTGGTGAAAGTTTGTAAACAGCCGCAGTGTATTTCTCATGCACATGGCAACGGTCATTGGGCCTACTTTGGGTATGTAGATATCCGTGTGGGTATTCACATCATCAAAAAAGTTAGGGGTACTGGAGAAATTGATACAGGTGGTGCCTTGCCTGATTTCCTTGCAGCTAATCTTCATAAATTCCTTGTTGGGGACGCCTGTGACAACGATATCAGATTGCGCCAGGGCTTCAGATCGGGTGATGTCGGTTTCCGAGGGCTGGGCGTGCACAAACTTCAGCGGCCCGTTCTCATCAAAGCTGTAGACCGTCGCGCCATCGTTGGACATCATGACTGCAAGAGGTCGCCCAATAACCTCGCTGCGATTAAAAATGGTCACGACTTTCCCGGCAATGGGCTTTTGCCGGGACATATCATAAACATTCACCTCGGTCAGCATCTTGATAATCGCCAGCGGTGTACAAGGCAACAGTGCTTTTTTATCTTTGCCATTCTCAACAGCAAAACGATCATTGGCATACAGTTTTCGTGTCCAATAGCTACTGCCTGCTTCTATATCCTTGCGAAAATCCACCAGGTTACGCAGATAGTCATCCTGCTGGTTATTGAACACCGGGAAGTAGATGAAAATGCCATGTACCGTTGTGTCTTCATTGAGCTCGTGAATAAGAGATTCAAGATCCAGCCTGGTGACAGACCTCAAGTCATAGTGGATGCCCACATCGTCAAACTTCTGTTTTGTCGCACGGCCATAGGCGAGTGAAGGTTTGTCCTCACTGGCTATGAGTCCGACAACATTGATGGTTTGATCGATTGAAGAAGCTTCCCGTTTGACAGCGTTAACATATTGTTCGGCAACTTTTGCCGGATTTAACTGCTGTTCCGTAATCTCGCTCAAGATTCTTCCTGGCTGTCATACTCATGTTTTTTTCGGGCGATAGTACCGAGATAACCCTTGTGATGCCGCCTGCCGTATTCCTCTTTCGTAAAACCGGTGAGTTCCACCAACGTCAGTGCAATGGCATCACAGATTGCTGACATGACTGCAATGGTGGCGCTGGGTGTGAGATTAAGCGGGCATGGCTCTTCAATATCCGGGCCCATATCAAGGGTGATGCTGCTTAAGTCTCGCAGTGGCGAGTCGGTATGGGAGGTGATGCCAATGACACTCCTGATGCCAAACTGGGTCGACATCTCCAGCATTTCTACCACTTCAATTGACTTGCCGCTGGTGGAAAAAGCGATGATAAGATCGTCCTCTGCCAGCATCCCCAGATCCCCGTGACCGGCTTCAGCCGGGTGTATGAAGAAAGCCGGTATGCCAGTTGAACATAAGGTCGCCGCAAACCGCTGGGCAACGAATCCTGCCTTGCCAATCCCTGTGGTAATGACCTTTCCTGTACATTGCCGGACCATTTCGACTGCTTTCTCGAACTCGTCGGTGACATTAATGTTTGCGATCGCGTCAGCTTCCATTTTAATGATAGAAGACATCTTTTCCTTGATATTCAATGCGTATTCCCGGCTTAGAGTGGAGAAGAGGCCATTATACTAGGGAACCTCTGATTAAAGTCTATTTCCGCCAAGTCGGCGTCAGGGCGGAATTCCAAAAAGTTGTTAATGTACAGCATATTAACAACT
>LWDU01039471.1_pt2 | contig 56223 bp, 52 predicted proteins | sample 727161 | NCBI WGS metagenome assembly LWDU01 (sample SAMN04566230, study PRJNA314399) | hydrothermal vent metagenome | isolation source: deep sea hydrothermal plume seawater | place: Mexico: Gulf of California, Guaymas Basin | collected 2004-07-11
GCCGGATCTGTACGACGGTCCATCGCGCCTTCCCGGACCTCAAGTTCGTTGGACTTTGCCATGAGATCGCTTCACTCTATGAGCATCTGCCCGCCATCCTCGACGTTCCAATCCGAGCACTCTCGTTTCGCGCGGGTGGGCTCAATCATTTCAGCGTGTTGGTCGAGGCGAGATTCAAGGACTCGGGCAAGGACGCCTATCCCGAAATCCTCGCGAAGGCGGCGGACTATTTTGAACGTGTACCGGATATGGGAAGCGTGATGAGGCGCCTGTTCGCCGCGGATGCCGGTGGGACGGTCGAAAGTGAAGCGGAATGGAGAAGTGGTGTGAGCCCGTGGGCAGAGCGCGGCGCATTTCGTGTATTGCTCGAACGCTTTCATTGCCTTCCGATCACCACCGACAGCCATATCGGCGAATATCTGCAGTGGGCACCTGATGCTGCGGATCATCAAGCCGTCCTCGATTTCTACACGTACTACAAGAAGTGGACTCTGCGCGGTGATCCCAAGATCAAATCGACACGAAGCGAGCGGCTGGTGAAGATCATCGAAGCGATGTTGACCGATGATCGTTACGAAGAGGCCGCAGTCAACTTGCCGAACAGGGGATTCATTTCGCAGTTGCCCGATTTTATGGTGGTCGAAGTACCTGCCTGGATCGATCGTAAGGGCGTGGAGGGAATTCGTCTCGACGCGATGCCGCAGGGATTCGCGGGCCTGTTGACGAATCAGGTGGCGGTCCACGATCTGACAGCACAGGCGATCATCGATCAGTCTCGTGATCTCGTCGCCCAGGCACTACTCGTCGATCCCACGGTGGACCAGACCAAGGCGATCGAGCCCATGATTGACGCCATGATCGAACGCCAGCCCGACTTCCTCGGTTACCTGCGTTAGGCGATGTAAAGACTCAGCCCCTTGTCACCCTGACGACTTCGTAGCGGCCGCGTTCGCCGATGAAGCCGTTGCCGATCCAGCCGGTCAGGCTGACGACGATCGCGCCGAGAAGGGCGGATCCGAAACCTGCGATCTGGAAACCGTCGAGGAACCAGGCGGCGAGGCCGATCATTCCGGCGTTGATCACCCACAAGAAAAGACCGAGAGAGAGAAGTGTAATCGGGAGTGTTAGGACGATGGCGATCGGCCGAACGATTGCATTCACGACTCCGAGAACGAGGGCCGCCCAGACGAGCGTCGCGCCATCCTGCACAGTGATCCCATCGACGAGCATCGAAGCCGCCCAGAGTCCGGCCGCCGTGATGGCCATTCGAATCAGAAATCCCATACTCAAATCCTCCTTGTGAGTTCTCACCGAATCGAAGCGCCGCCGGCTACTCGGAGTCTCGGCACAAACTTGCCGATTGCAACCCATCGCAGCTCGCGCGCAGGGGAATCGGACTAGCCGTCGGAGCGTTCCCCCCGGTGGGCGCGCCAGTTCCCGCTTGGGATGCGTAGGCGGCGGTTCGGCACCCGATTGTAGAAATAGACCCAGGCCTCGACGTTATTGGGCGCGACGAGCCGAATTTGTTCGCGCAGATACAAGGACTCCATGGGCTGGTTCTCGACCACTGCTTCGAACTCATCGAGGCGCGCGAGCACCCCCCCGTCGACGATCGAATAGAGTTCACCAATCACCTGGCCCACCTCGCCGCTCCCGCCACTCTGAATGCTCCCATGTCTGAGCCCTGGATAGGAGCCGAGATCGAAGAGTTCGCCGGGGATGACCGCGGGGCTCACGTAGAGGAGGCCATCGCCCACTCCCAGTTCGCTCATGCCCCCCAGTCCCTGCATGAGCGAGCCATAGAACGCGATCGATTCTGGCTTCCGCCCACCCAAGGCCTAGTTGGCCCCGGAGCTTGCGACCGTCGTTTGGAGATTCGTCAAGGCTTCGAAGGGGGGCGCCACGATGCGGAGATTGATCATCCATTGCGGGATGCCTCCGCCGGGTTCCAGATGCATGGTGAAGGCGCCGTTGGTCTTCATGTCGCGATCCGCCATCGGCCAACGCTTTGCCATCACGAAATACGGATACGACATGTCGCCCTTACGGGCAAGCAGTTTCGACTCCGAGGTGTTCGGAAACCACGTCTTGAATCGATTCGAATCGCGAAGCAGCGCGAGGATGTTGTCGATCCCGGAATCGACGCCTGTGACGCCCTTGGATTCTTTGATTTTCGAGCCAGCCACTGGTCTCGTATAGACCTCGATCCCGTCTTTCTCTTGATCGAGCGGCCATTGGGGTTCCACTGTCCAGGCCGGCGCTGCGGGGTGCTTACCATCGAAGCGCGCGCATTGATGGTCCGGCGTGCTCGCGCTCGATCGAGTGAACTTCTAACGTCCAATCAGCCCGAATTTTTTTGATCGCTTACGGTCCAAATGGAGTGTTTATGTCTTCTCGACTCGAAGGAAAAGTGGCCATCATTACGGGTGCGGCTCGTGGAACTGGCGAACAGACGGCTCGGCTATTTGTCGAGGAAGGTGCTCGCGTCGTGATTGCCGATGTGCTCGAAGACGAGGGCAGGGCGGTGGCCGAGGATCTGGAGGACGCTGCGCATTTCTGTCGCCTTGATGTAACCGATGAGGCGAGTTGGGCGGAGACGATCGTTACGACCCAAACCCATTTCGGTGCGCCAACCGTGCTTGTGAACAATGCTGGGCTTCTTCATATCCAGTCACTCGTTGAAACGAGTGCAGCAGATGTCGAGCGACTCTGGCGCGTGAATGCGCTCGGCCCTTTTCTCGGAACAAAAGCGGTGGCTTCCGCGATGCATGCCGCGGGCGGTGGGTCGATCGTCAACGTGGCGTCTGTCGATGGCCTCACGGTCAAGAACGGTCTTGCCGCCTATGCGCCAACGAAGTGGGCTCTACGCGGGCTTACGCGAGTCTCGGCGATCGAGCTGGGGCAGATGGGCATTCGGGTGAATGTCGTTTGTCCGGAAGCGGGCGGTCCGGGGATGCGAAAAGAATTCGTTCCGGAGAACATGGATCCCATGGACACGATTGCCTTCACGCACGGCGTGATTCCGTATAATCGAGAGCGCCCGGGAATCGAGATCATTCGCGATATCGCACGCATGATCCTCTTTCTCGCCTCGGACGAGAGTCTTTCATGCACGGGTGCGGACTATCCCGTCGATGCGGGTTGGACGGCCGGCAGACGACTCAAATATCAGCCGGGCTACTCAATCGAGTGAGGACGAATACGAGGCGTATTTCCGTCTTGACGGCCCCCCGGCATGTTCCGCGCTCAAAGTCTGTAGATGCGCGTTGCCGTTCCCGAGAAGAGGGCGTCCTTTTCGTCTTCTGAAAGGTCCTGAACGATCTTCTTCATTCCGTTCCAGAGGACGGGATAGGAGATCGACATCTTGTCGACGGGGAAATTGCTTTCGAACATGCATCGGTCTGGTCCGAAGCAATCGATCGTATGAAGATAGTAGCGGCGCTGCGCCGTGACGAACTCATCCGAGGTCGGTGGTGTCTCGCGGCCCATCCAGCCGAATCCATTGTCGGGCATCGCCAGGCCTCCGAGTTTGGCCACGACGTTTTCGCATCGCGCGAGCTCCGCAATGTCTTTCTTCCACTGCGCATGAACTTCTTCTCGCTTGTCGGCCCAGGGCCCGACACCCAGCGGCGTCCCAAAGTGATCGAGAACGAATTGCGTGTCTGGGACTGCCCGGGCCAGGCCGATGAAGTCCTGGATCTGATAGTGGTAGTGCCATGTGTCGTAGGTATGTCCGAGCCGGCCGAGTCGCTTGATGCCATCACGAAATTCTTTTCGGGAGTAGAGGTCGGGTCTTGCACGGCCCGTCAGCATCAGACCGTCTTCCTTCTTCGCGCTCGCACCGGCATGGCGAACTCCGCGAAAGAGGCCTTGGCTCTTGTCTTCGTGGAGGTGGACGAGTTCCTCGATCGCGTCGCCTAGCATCAGGTCGATATGCGATACGAGGGCGACAATTTGAGAGCTAGCTTCGGGACTCGAAGCGGATTTTTCTGCTTCGCCTGCGATGAACTCGACTTCGCCGAGGGAGCGAAGATGGTCTGGTCCCTCGGATCTGTATTCGGCGCCGCACTCCATGAAGATGGTCTGCTCGACGCGATGCCCGCTTCCGGTGTCGGCCCAGAGATCATCGAGGCAATAGGGCAGTGCGCCATCCACTCCCCAGAGATGATGATGGGTGTCGATGATGCGACGTTCGGGATCGACGATTTCTTCCTGGACGAGGTCCAGCCATTGGGGCTGGATGGATTTCGATTCGCTCATGGGGTCAATCTCCGGGTTGAATTCACGGGCTCAATGAGATCGTGGGATCAAGACGATCTCACGATTCGTTCGCGGCCGCATCTCGCTCGTCGAACACCGCTCTCGCGATCGCCATGCCTTCGACTGCCACGGGAAAGCCACCGTAGATCGCCATGTGCATGATCAGCTCCGAGATCTCGGTTCGGTCGAGACCGTTGTCGAGGCCGCGTCGGATATGAATCTAGCGTTCGGCGAACTTCAGATTTTCTTCTGGGGTGGCCATCGTCAGTCTCCTTTGCCCGAGTTCGGGAGGGGCAATCTTTGATAAGATCCGAAGCGAATTCAGGAATGTCGATCCGGCGAGTTGCCGGGACCGAAAGCTTCATCAGGAGACAGAGCATGGCGAATGAATCAGCGGGGCGCGACAGCTCGATCGAAGGCAGCGAAGGCGGCTCAGTCGACCCATGGCGTTTCGCCGGCAGTTTTCTCAAAGGTATTCTCAGCAAGTCGATCCCCGATACGCCGAGTCATGCGGCCATTCCCTGGAGCCCGATGACCAAGCCTCTGGCGGAGGCCAAAGTGGCGCTTCTCTCGACTGCGGGAATTTCGATGAAGGGAGACAGGTCCTTCGACATGGAATGCGAACGACAGAATCCGACGTGGGGTGATTCGAGTTTCCGGCGACTCCGTGCGGATGCGACTTCGGACAACATCGAAGTGAATCATCTTCATATCGACACAGGCTATATCCAGCGCGATTTGAACGTTGCCCTTCCACTGGATCGGCTTCGCGGATTGGTGGCGGAGGGTCATGTCGGTTCGATGGCCGAGACGCACTATTCGATCATGGGATTTCAGGGGGCTGATTCGAGCCGCCTCGAAAATGAAACGGCGCCGGCCATTGCAGAAAATGTGAAAAACGAGGAGGTCGATCTGGTTCTCCTCGCCCCGGTCTGACCGGATTGTTGCCGGTCCGTGGGACTGGTCGCCAGGAAGATCGAAGAAGCCGGAATTTCGACCGTCACGCTCAACATGATCTGGCCGTATCAGAGGCTCGTGGGCATGCCGCGTGTCGCGGCAATCGAGTATCCCTTCGGTCGCCCCTTTGGCGACGTGGGCGATGCGTCGACGCAGCGAGAGGTGTTAGTCGCCGCACTAGCTTTCGCAGAGGAGGCTGGTCAGCCGGGACAGATCAAGCATCTCCCCTTCCGATGGCACCAAGAGCCTAAAGACACCAAATGGCACCCGTCAGCGCCGTCTCCGATCATCGCCATGATGCAGGCTCGCAGGGCAAAGCGGGAAGCCAAATTCGAAGGCTGAGCGAGTCTCGGGGTCGCGTAAATTTTGCAAAATTCCCGCGGGCTCTCTAAAGAGATTCCCTGATTCGGCCGATCTCTTTTAAGCACCGTTGCGTCCATATCCCGCAGCGACTGAGGGAGGTCCGCCATGCCGATCCGCACACGGCTCAGTGTCTCAAATTGTTCTTCTTCGATCTCTCGCGTGATCTTCCTCGCGCTGATCCTTGCGCTTTCGGGCTGCGTTGGAGGTGCCTGGAAAACCACGCTCGAAGAAGACACGCCGGCCGCCTACTACCGATTCATGCGCGAGCACGGCGATTCGAAATACGCGGTCCAGGCCCGCGAGCGATTGGATTTTCACAAGCTGAAGAGGAACCCGAGCCTGTCCGGCTTCGATGCCTTCCGGAATGAATTCCCGGGCAGCGATCTCATCGTCCAGCTTCACCCGGCACTCGAAAAGCCGGCTTTTGAAATGGCTCGGGCACAGGGGACATCCGCTGCCTACCGAGAATTTCTTGCCGGCTTCACGGGGGGCGCATTCTCGAACCGTGCGGAGGGCAATGCCGTCTATGTTGAGTCGAGCGGGTTCGGCGGTGACGCAGCATTGCTTGCGTCTTTTTCCGAGCGCTATGCGGAAAGTGATTTTGCAGCGGAGGCTGTGCGCACGGTGAAGGCGGTGGCCGAGAAACGCGCCGGCCAATTCGATCAGATTGGTCTGGTTCTCAAAATCGCGAGGGGAACGCCCGAGGCGAATCGCGTACGAAAGGCATTGGTCGACCGCATCCAGGAAATGATGGAACGCGTTGGGATTTCGCTCGTCGAGATTCCAGATGTCATTCCGGCAGGCCAGGCTTCGCGCTATCCGGCGGCACGGCTTGAAGTGTCCCACGTGGAGCGCGAAGTCGGGCGCCACGTCAGCGCGGGCGAACTCGCACGTCCGGCGCTGCTGGGCGAAACGGCGATCGTATTACGGGACAAGCCAGACGGAGTCGTCATCGCATCGCGCACCTTCAACATTCGGGTCGAGGACAAGGCGCATGTGCCTGGGACATCCGTTCTCTTCTCGGCGGTGTCACCTAAATTTTGGGATGAGTTCTTCGTTCCGGTTGCACGTTGGCGCAATAACCGATCGATTCGCCCGGCGCTTCCGCTGGGGCGGGCGATCATTGACCTCGACGGTGTAGGCGATCGAGTCGTCGTGCTCTTCGAGGACGGCGACTTCGAGCTGCTCGGGCTCGCGGATCCGCTGAAGCCGATTCGGCTCGCGGCCTACCATCGTGGAGAGGACTATAAAAAGTGGACTGGGATTCGCATTCTCGGGGATCGTGTGGCGATCTATGGCGAAGAAGGCCTCGAGATCGTTCGCTTCACCGGTACCGGACCCATCGCAGAGAAGACCTGGACGCGCGGACAGATTGGCCGCGTTCTTTCGCTGACTTCCCTGGGCGATGAACTCGTCATCGTTGGCGCCAAGGGCATGCAGATACTGGATCTAGAGACGAATACGATCCGGCGCGTTATGCGTCGAGTTCTGAAGAGCGTTGCATCGGCGGGCGACACACTCGTCTTCGTCGATGGTGAGTCGATCTATCTCTCGACCCTAGACCTACTCGCTGAGAATCGCGTGGTTGCCCAGATGAAGCTGGGCAAGACCTTTGGCCCGAACAACGTGCGCGTACTCGAAGGTGCTGCGATCGTGACGGGACCGGGTGGCGCCATCGTCATCGATGTTCGAAATCCCGCCAAGCCCAAGGCGTTGGCCAAGCACCTAACACGGGATGTCGGGGATATCGTCGACGCAACACGCGTTCGTGGTCGAGTCTTCTTGGTGGGCACGCGCGGTCTTCAAGTTTTGAATCGATCGCTCACACGAGTGGAAGAGACAATTGATGTTGGTGAGCGAAACCGCGTGACGGTGATGGGGCGACATCTTGTCACATCCGATGATTCGGGCCTTCAGGTTGTGGATGCGACGCCATGGGCCGACGCGGGCGTCCCGGCAGCCGCGCGTTAGAGGTTTCGGCTAGGCGGAGTTCACGGGTCGACGGCCGGAGCGAGCCATTCGCGACACGCTCCTGCACTACGAGGTTCGACTCCAGCGGATCGATCGCGGGTTGCGACATCTGGCTGCGATGGGCCAGGACGTGACGGCTTTCGAGATTTGGAAGGCGTTATTTCCGTCTTATGCACCGGGCCAGGAGATGCGATCGCAGATGCTCATGTTGATCGGTGCGCTTGATTGCCTGGAAGACGACGGCAATCTTATCACCGAGCGTCGTCCGGACGGCGTGCTGACCCATCATCATTGCTGAGCGTAGGATCAGCCGCCAGTCTAGATGTTAGTTTGCGTAAGTCGATAGAAGGTAGATCGAAAGTGCACGCCGGTCGTCCGGCGAGAGTGCGACGACGGGCATCGGCGGTGTAGGCGTCAATAGAAAATGGCTGAGCGAATCGATCGTGTATTTGGCGGCGAGTCCGCCGAGCGGCTTCGCCACCATTCCGGCTTCCGCGATCTCTGCAAGATGGCAGGTTCCGCAAGCGTTGCCTGCAAACAGGGTGGCACCGCGAGCTGTTTTATCTGCGAGCGTCGCCGCATCGAGGTCGGCGAGGGGATTCGAGAGTGGGGCTGCTGCGGGGCGACTGAGCTGGGTGTTCGGCCCACCCGCGAGTGTGCCCTTCGGTGCGATTCGGTAGATGGCACCGGCGTAGTCGTCGCTGAGGTAAAAGCTTCCGTCGGGTCCCTCGATGATGTCGACGGGGCGACCGATGACGTCATCGTTGAAATTAAAGCCGGTCATGAAGTCTCGTTCGACGATTTCGCCGTTGGCCTCCCAATGCAGTGAGACGACTTTATAACCCGAGAGTTCGGAGCGATTCCAAGATCCGTGAAGGGCGACGAGCGCCGCGCCACGCAGGCTTTCTTCGGCATCGGGGTGACGCACGAAAGTCATGCCGAGGGGGGCGGTGTGGGCTTGGAATGAATGGGAGGGCGGAATCGAGGCTGCGATGCGATCGGACTGGCCTTCGCCGAAGTGGGGATCGGGTCGGCGATTCCCGTTGGCGACCGGGAATCCGTAGAACCCGCCGCGTTCGATGCGATTGAGTTCACAGGGTGGGTAGTCATCACCCAGGAGATCGCGGCCATTGTCGGTGGCGAAGAGCTGGTCGGTTCCCGGCTGCCAGTCGAAACCGACGGAATTTCGCAGGCCCGAGGCGTAGATCTCGGCGCCTGAACCATCGACATTGAAACGCAGGATCGCCGCGCGTCGTGGATCCTCTTCTTCGCAGACATTGCAGCTCGATCCAACATTCAGATAGATCTTGTCGTCCGGGCCGAAGCGCAGCGTGCGGGACCAATGATTTCCGCCTTCCGGAATTCCCTCGACGATGCGGGTGGGTTCGCCCGCCACCGCGATGCTGTCGGGACCGGTCTCGAGGAAGCCGACCCGGGCGATTGCGCCGCCTTCGCCGATGTAGAGCTGTTGATCGCGGAAGTCGAAGCCGTGGGGTCGATCGAGGTTCTCGATCAGGATCTTGTGGCCGTCCGAGCGCCCGTCGCCGTCGAGATCGCGAAATACATGGACCAGGCGGCCGACGCGAGGCTGGCTGACGATCAGGTCGCCGCCCGGGCTGAACCGCATGAAGCGAGCGTTGGGAAGGCCCTCGGCGAAGAGTTGAACCTCGAAACCCTCGGCGAGATGGAAGCGGCTCTGGACTGTCGCATTGCTGGGCGCGTCGATTCCGCCCCCGAACATCGAGCTGAGAATCGGGCCCTTGATGGTCATCCAGTCCGGCAGCAGCGCACTACAGGCGGCGACACCGACGATGGTGAAGAGCGCGATTCCAACGATCCAATTCCGCATTGATTCCTCTGGCGACTTGACGCCCGGTGCCTCGATAGTTTCCGGCTGAACCCCGGATGTGACCAGGATTGCCCCGGCTCATTCTCAATTTTAGCGGCGCGAGGGTACCCTAAGGACGCTCGCGCGCTCGCCGGTGAAATCGCTTTGGATCCGGTGATCCAAATGGGGAAATCACACCTTTTTCCCAAAGGGATCTTGACGAAAGCCCTTCTTTAGCGGATACATAGGCGCTCTCTATCCGGGCGGTAGCGTCATCGGGTACCGCCGGAGGCAATTCCAAGATGCAGAAGATTCGAACAGGCGACCTCGTTCAGGTCGTAAGTGGTGCCGGTGCGGCGAAGGCTGCGCAAGGCCGCGTGATTGCTGTCGACGCCGAGAACGGCCGTGTGCGCGTGGAAGGTGTTCGGCTTCAGAAGCGACATCTTCGCCCTGGCCGAAGCGGCGCGCGCGAAGGCGGCATCGTGGAATCCGAAGGTTATGTGGATGTATCGAACGTGATGCTCGTGCATCCCGGGGACAACAAGCCTTCACGCGTTCGCGTCGAAGAGCGAGATGGGCAGCGCATTCGCGTGTTCGCGCGAGGCGGCGATCTAGTCCCGGACCCGTCCTGAGCCGAATGCCGCTGAATCCCGGGCCGCTGGGCATGAGCAGCTAATCGCATCCAAACGCTTCTAAGACCAGCGATAGGAACCAAACAAGCATGGCGAAGAGCAAACGCGAACAGATCAAACTCGAGTCGACGGCGGGAACAGGTCACTTCTACACGACCTCGAAGAATCGCACGAATACGCCTAACAAGCTCGAGTTCAAGAAATATGACCCTGTCGTGCGCAAGCACGTGCTCTACAAAGAGACCAAGCTCAAGTAGTCGAGACGTTTCTGGTTTCGTCGGTTCGCTTGAGCTTGGGGCGATCGCGAAATTGGGCGTGCCTTCGCGATTCGAACAACTTGTTGCCGATGGCTAGATGACTGTGGATGGCTGTTGTGACGGCCTGTGAAACTGAGAGAAATCGAAAGAGGGATTCCGAATGGCTTGGGTGATTACCCGAATGTGTCGCGACTGTGTCGATATGGCATGCGTCGAAGTCTGCCCCGTGGATTGCATTGTCCAGCACAAGCAAAAGGGCGATGCGGCCGGTTACGAGAATCAACTCTATATCGATCCCGAAGAGTGCATCAACTGTGGTGTTTGTGAGCCGGAATGTCCCTGGGAAGCCATCTTTGAAGATGAGCAGGTCCCGACCGTTTTTGATGAAGACACGGCGCAGAATGCCAAGATCGTCGACGAGCGTGACGACTTTGAAGTTCCGGAGCGCGAGGACGTCGCTGTTCCGTCGACCGACGACATCAACAAGAATAAAGCGAAGTGGAAATACGACGCATAGACGGTCGTGATGGCTCCGGTCTCACCGAAGCAATCATCGTCCGCATCAACGCCAGCGCCAATGTCGATTTCAGCGAGTCTTCTGGACTGGCTGCGCGGCTTTGCCTGAGCGAATATTATTTGCGATGCCGATGAGTCCAGAAGCCGCGCAGGTGATCGAGGCGTTGCGCCTTCAACCTCATCCTGAGGGCGGCTTTTACCGCGAGATCTTCCGATCCCCCGAGCAAGTTCAGGCGGGCACACGCACGCGCGCCGCAGGAACCTCGCTCTACTTCCTCCTGCCCGAGGACGCCCACAGTGCGTGGCACGTAGTCCAGTCCGATGAACAATGGCATCACTATGCGGGTGCGCCTCTCGAGCTTCATCTTCTTCGCGAGGATGGACACGAGGTGACCACGCTTGGGTCCCGCATCCTGGTCGGCGAACTTCCGCAGGCCGTCGTGCCAGCGGGCATCATACAGGCGGCACGACCCTTGGGCGGCTGGTCTTTGATGGGCTGCACAGTGGCGCCCGGCTTCGATTTTGATGACTTCGAGATCAATTTGGCCGAGGATCTCCATCAGCGTTTTCCGTTACATGGCCGGCTCATCGACGAATTTCTTTGATCGGGGCCGGCCTGCGACCCAGTTTACGCGCCCGATGATGGGAGCATCATCATCGAATGTCGCGAAGAGCTCTTCACCTCGGCAGGCAACAATAGTCCTGGAAATTTCGGAGAATGTGGCCCCGGGTAGCCCCGTTCCTCAGCTGAGCATGGCAGCGGTCATGACCATCGACATGGTTTTGAAGGAGTAGAGGAAGGGCGAGAAGGAGATTAGCCGAAGGCTTTCGCCATGACTTCGACCACCCCGTCGAGATCCCGGTCGCTGGGCGGCTCTTCGAGACCTCGCGTCCAGATTCTCAACTGTTCCACAGCCTGATAAACGAGCATCCATTTTCCGCCGATTGCGTTGGCACCGCGGGCCTCGGCATCCAGGATGAGCTGAGTGCGCTCCGGGGCATACACGACGTCCAGGACGGTCGCGGATTTCGGAATCGCGTCCGCGACAACCGGCGAGACCATCCCATTCAGTCCGACGCTCGTCGTGTTGACGATGATCTCGGGCTCGAGGTCCGTGAGTTCGTCGAGCTCGCCTGCATGGGCCGCGCCGAGATCTCGTACCAGCGTCTCCGCGCGGGCGAGCGTGCGATTGAGAACGGAGACTTCGTAGCCGCGCTGACGAAGCCCGTACACGAGAGCCCGCGCCGTGCCGCCCGCGCCGAGTACCACGGCGATTTTGGTCGTGTCGCTCTTGCTGCCTTCGGAGCCTGTGCCGGCTCGCTCCAGGGCTCGAAGGGCTCCCAGCCAATCCGTGTTCGTGCCGATGAGACGACCGTCGGTCAAGGTGACCGTATTGATGGCGCCGATCTCGCGTGCGACCGGCTCGACTTCGTCGACGAGTGCCAGCATCGCTTCCTTGTGCGGGATCGAGACGGCAAATTGTCGCAGACCCTGATCTCGAAAACCCTTGACCGCGCTCGCGAGGTCGTCGGCCGGGACATCGTAGGCGTCATACTGCGCGTCGATACCCAGATATTGATAGGCGGCGCGATGCATCACTGGGGACTTCGTGTGGCTGGCCGGGTGCAGGACGATGCCGCATTGAATCGTTGTCGCGGCGGTCATAGCCGAGTGCGTTCAATGGCGGCCTGCAAGTCCTGCCAGACTGCGCGGCGCGTCTCGGTCGTGTACTGACGTAACACGTAGGCTGGATGAAGCGTCGGCATGAGAGGGATGTCTTGGTAGCTCTGCCAGGTTCCACGCAACCGCGTGATGGCGACATCGCGACCGAGTAGGAGACTGGCCGCGGGCTTGCCCAGTGTCACGATGACCTTGGGTGCGACGGCGCGAATCTGCCCATCGAGAAAGGGGCGGCACGCGCTGACTTCGGGGGGAAGGGGATTTCGGTTCTGCGGTGGGCGACATTTTACGATGTTGCAGATATAGACTTCGCTGCGCGGGATACCGATGCCCTTTTCGATCATTTGCGTGAGGAGTTCGCCCGCACGGCCCACGAAGGGCAGGCCGGTCGAATCTTCTTGTTCGCCGGGGCCTTCGCCGATGAACATCAAGTCGGCCTTCGGGTTGCCCGTCCCGAAAACGATTTGACTTCGGCCCTTTGAGAGAGCGCATCGCGTGCAGTTGCCCAGATGGTTTTGAACGTCCACAAGCTCCGGCTGTCGATCACCCCACGGTACGACTTCGATTCCGGGGGTGACGTTGTCGCGGGTGACGTGAGTCGAGCGGCGTGTACCGGCACTCGAAGATGTGGTGGCCGCGCCGACAGCGCCTGCGCCGGCATCGACCGGTCTGGGCGACAGTCGAGACGGAGTTGCCTCGGTGTTTGAGGCGGCAGGTGCCGCGGTCATTGTTGACGGAGACCGAGGCGGAACGGAAAGCGATGCCTGCGCCAAGTCTGCTCTCGGGAATTCGGAAACGCCTTCTTCCATCAACTCCCGAAGCAGTGCCCCCGCTGAAGCGACGAGCGTGCGCGCTTCGCCTTGGGGCGTGGTGTCGCCGCTGTCTGTACTGGCGGGGCTAGCGGGGCGAGCGGTGTTGTCGGTGTTGTCGGTATTGTCGGTCCCCGACACGCCGCTACCTCGCTTCAGTCATAGCGAGCAGCGAGAAGGCTTCGCGCAGGCGCTCCCGATCCGCCGACTCACCCTCGAGGCGCGTGGCCGCAGAATCGATCGTACCGTGTCTTTGTGCATCGATTCGTTCGTCGATCTTGAATTGGAAGCCTGAATCGTTGGCTTCGTCGTGACAGTCGCCGCAGACCTTGAGGATCACGCAGGAATCGCATTTGTCGCCGAGGGAGAGGATGGTTCCAACGCGCTTGGCCGTTTCTCCGATGTGGTCGCCACCCGGGCCGTGACATGACTCGCATCCGACTCGGGCGAGGTCAGCGTGATCCGCGACCTTCGCCGTTGCCGGGAATCCGCCGGGCTTTCCAAAGGCCGTCGTGTGGCAGGTCAGGCATTCGGTTTCATTGGATTTTCCGGACCGTTCAAGGGTCCGGACGGAATGTCCGTGAGGGCTCGTCTCCCAGGTCGCGAACTCGGCTTGATGACAGCCCTGGCAGGCATTGGATCCCACGTAGTCCGCGGAGGTCGGAAGTAGATTTCGGATGGGTCCGGATCCTCCTAACAGGTCCGCGCGTTCGGTATCCGAGAGCGAGACGATCTTGCGATGTGAGACGCGTGGCTGGAACTCGGCGTAGTCGAACCCGAGCGAATGTTTGGGGTTGTGACAGGTCGAGCAAACATGCTGGTAATCATGCTGCCCCGCCGCGTCGCGCGGGACGAAATTCGGTGTGAGGTGTGGACCGCCGCGACCGTGGCAGGACTCGCACCCAACATTTTCAAGGTGGGCTGGCTGGCGTCGAAAATCAAAACCGCCAGTTTCTTCAAAACCAACCACATGGCAGCCGACACAGTCGGTCCGGCGGTCGGCGGCATGCGCCACCAGGGTACTGAATGCGGTCGAATGCGCGGTGAACTGCCATGCGGCGTGTTCTTGTTCGTGGCAGACGCCGCAGACATCATTGCCGCTATAGCCCTTGGGTTCGAGCAGCATGGGAACTCGGGCTCCGGCCGCCTTTGCGACTTTCATGCGCACTAGACCGGGATCGCGTCGATCATTCCACCCCGAGCTGCGGTGGCGAATCTGGCCTTCCTGGTCGAGGACCAGGACGACGGGCACGCCTCCGGTCACGCCCCAGCGCTCCGTCGCCTTTCCACCGGGATCGAGGTACGGGTCGAAATAATCCAGATCGAGATCTTTCAACGATTTTCGAACCGCCGAGGGCGCGTTCTGAATCGAGATCGCGACGAGCCGAGGTCGAAGCTCCGCGTCGAAGGATTCGAGGGTTGCTTTGATGGATGCGAGTGCACGATGGCAATGCGGGCAGGTGTGCAGGAAGAAGATGACGATGGCCGCTCGCCCCTCGAGATCTTTCGTCTCGAGAACGTCGCCATTGGACATCGACACGACGCCGAGAGCCGGCGCATGGGAGAACGCGTAGAGACTTCCCGGCGACCCCTGCGGTGGGATTGTTAGGCGAAGATTTTCTCGAAGCATTTCTTCGATGCTTCCGACGATGTCTCCGTCGAGCGGGAAATTGCGTAGCCCGAAGTCCATATAACCGTCGGCGGCCACACCGATCAGAGTACTCGGCGATCGAATTCGCAGCTTGCGAGAGATCGAGCCGCCGCTGTCGTCGAGAATTGGGAACTCCAGACCTTCCGCGGCGGCGAATTCGGCGAGGATGTTTGAGTTGGTCCCGACTCCGATTCCCACAACCTTGAAATTATGCGTCGAGGCTTCTTGCTCAATCGTTGCAACAGCGCGGCTGAGTTCTCGTGCGGGCTCGACTTCGGGGTTGAAAAAGAAGAGCAGAACCCGCTGGCCGATGAGATCGCGCATGGCTAGTCGGCTCCCGTCGAGGGTCGTTCCTTCAAAGGCGGGAATCGGTCGCTCATTCGGATTCCGCGGCGCCTTTTCGCCTTCGGCATGGATATGGGGCGTGCTGGCCTCGCCTGAATTCGAAGAAGGCGCGCTCTTGGATTGTTCGCTGGAAGAACTCGCGCCGAGTTCTTCGGCGGACGTCTGCGTGTTGGTGCCGCCGAGGGCGTCATCGTCGGCGCACCCTATGGTGAGAAAGGCGCAACACAGGACGGATGAAAGTGCGAATGTGAGCGGGCGAAGGACGGGACGAATCCGGGAGAGGCCGCGAAAGCAGAAAGGCATCGACATGGATGTCAGAATAGCAGGCACTCATTCGGTTGCGTGCGGTCTCGTCCCTGATTTGGACAGGCGCGCGATGGGTCCGCGGGCATCCGCGTTCAGGAGATCGCCTTTTTGCGTTCGCGGAGTTCTTCGAGCATGGCCTTGAATCCCGCGTTGCCGGCTTCGAAGGTGAGTGCCATCTGAATGTTCTGAATTGCGCCGGCGAGGTTGCCGGCCTTCAGATCCGTCTCGGCTTTTCCGTGGAATTGCCGGCCCTGAGGCGTGGCTCCGCAGCGTTCTGCCTTGCGCCGTTCGACGTGGGCATTTCGGGCTTCGGCAATTTGGATTCGAAGCGAGGTTCCATTGGCTCTTTTGTCGTCGTAGGCAAGGCGCCGTCGGGTGTCGCGGAGGACACAGTAGGCTTCCGTCACGCGCTTCGAGATCTGGCGACATTGTTTGCGTAGATCGCCGGTCAGATCGAGATTCGCATCGGGATGAAATGTGCGGGAGCTGTTGTGAAAGGCTCTTCGAATGTCGGAAGTGCTGGCGCTGGGTTCGATGTTCAGAAGTTGATAGTAGTCAAGCTCGTCCATGATTTTGGACAACGCAGTGATCTCGAGCGCGTCGATGGTCGAGGTCGACATCGGATTCTATTTTGCTTCTTTCACGAGCTCGATCTCTGGACCGGCGAGGTCGGCGCCCGAGGTGTCGAATAAGCCGTCGTTACCGCTTTCGCGCTCGTCGACCGTCTCTTCGGTGAGTTGAATGAGCTCTTCATCGTCGATCTGATCGAGATCGATCTCGTCTCCGCCACCACCCATGATGATGTCGTAGGACTCTTCGGCATTTTCTGTTCCGCCGGTGGCCCGTACAGAACTCTCGGGTTCGAGATCATCCGGTCGCTCCTCGGAGAAATCGACCGAGCCGTCCCCAAACAGGGCGGATTCTTCGGCAGGGTTCGTCTCCTGAGCGGCAGCGATCGAGTCGCAGGGAGAGGCCGGAGACAGTTGAATGTGCTGTTCTCCGTCCGGGGTCGAGGGAGTGGCAACCCGAGCTGCGAGATCGCTCGCGATGATCTGATCCATCTGCGTTTCGCCAAGTCTTGAGGACAGCGTGATCTGGGTCGATGCGGCTGCCCCCGTCGTCTGGTCCGTCGCGGTCACATTCACGATGCCATCGGGATCGATCTCGAAAGTGACATCGATCTTCACGTCCGACCTCGGCGCCTTCGTGAAGCCGGAAAATTCGAATTCGCCAAGCAGCGCGTTATCTGCTGCCATGCGATGGTCACCCTGGTACACGCTGATCTGGACTGATTCTTGGTGGTCCTGGAATGTGGTGAACGTGCGCGTCTGCTCGATTGGGACGGGCGTGTTTCGTTCGATGACGGGCTCGGTCAGCCCACCGGCTACGCCGATGCGTAGGTCGAGCGGAGTCACATCCAGAAGCATCGCGTCCTTGGCCTCGCCGACAAGCGAAGCCGCATGGATGGCGGCGCCCATCGAGACGACTTCGTCCGGATCGACGTCTTGGCGCGGAGGCTGCTGGAAATATGCTTCGACCGCTTCGCGAATGATGGGCAAGCGGGTCGGGCCGCCGACGAGAATGACACCATCGAGATCGCGGACCGTGAGATCGGACTGCTGCATCGCTTCGTCGCAGACCTTGAAGGTGCGCTGGATCAAGTCATGAACGAGTACAGCAAACTCTGCTCGCGTGATCGTATGCTCGATTCCAAGGACGGTCCCGTCTTCAGTGGTCAACACGTCTGCGATCGATATATGGACTTCTTCGTCGATCGAGAGCTGGTTCTTGGCAGTTTCAGCCGCGAGTTTCAGCCGCTCGAAAGCGTAGGGATCGTTGCGCGGATTCACGTTATGTTCCGCCACGAAGCCGTCTGCGAGGAGATCGATGATTCGATCATCGAAGTCGTCGCCACCGAGGAAGGTGTCGCCGCAGGTGGCGAGCACTTCGAAGATGTCCTTACCAATCTCGAGAACCGAGACATCGAAGGTGCCGCCGCCGAGATCGTAGACGGCCACTCGCTGATTCATTCCCATGCCAAAGCCGTAGGCAAGTGCGGCCGCGGTGGGTTCGTTGAGGATGCGCAGGACTTCGAGGCCCGCGATGCGCCCGGCATCCTTGGTTGCCTGGCGTTGGTTGTCATTGAAATAGGCGGGGACCGTAATGACAGCCTTGGTCACGCTCTCGCCGACATGATGTTCGGCGATCTGCTTCATCTCGCGAAGCACCATCGCCGAGATTTCCGGCAGGGAAAATTCTTCTTCGCGAATCTCGATGCGCACACCGTGATTCGGGGCTTCGATAATTTCGTAGGCGTAAACGGCCTGGGCCTTTTTGACTTCTTCCGAGAAGTAGTAGCGACCGATCAGGCGTTTGGCAGAGCTCACGGTTTCAGCTGGCGAATGGATCACCTTGGCTTTGGCCGAGTTGCCGACCTCAACGCTGCCATCTTCGTGAAAATGCACGACGCTGGCCGACGTGCGTTCCGCGAAGGCGTTGTCGAGAACTTCGACCTTGCCATCTCGCATCAGCGAGACGCACGTATTGCTGGTTCCCAGATCGATTCCAACGGCGATCTCCGCCATGTCGGGTGCTCCTTGTCGCGTGCGTGTGGGCGGGGCGAGTCCGAGTGACTCTGGCTCGGTCCGCTGCCATCACGACGCTCTCGCGATTTTGCGCTTCACCCACCCTTCGGGGAGGCAACGTTCTGCGCATTGCTCTCTGCGTATCGGCCGGGCCGGAGTCCGACTGAATGTCCAGTCGCCGCGTTGGGGACGGGGAGGGCTTTCAGGCAGCCGGTGAGTGCTCGACGACGGCTCCCTGTGCTATTTCGAGAGTTGGACGCCCGAAATGGGCCATTTTCAGGAGATTTGATGTCCGGTCATTCAAAATGGTCCACGATCAAGCGAAAAAAGGGGGCGCTCGACGCGAAGCGGGGAAAGATCTTCACCAAGCTGATTCGCGAGCTGCAGACCTCGGCGCGAATTGGCGGGGGCGAACCCGACTCGAATCCCCGGCTTCGGCTCGTCATCGACAAGGCCAAGGCCGCCAATATGCCCAAGGACAATATCACCCGGGCGATTCTCAAGGGGATTGGTGGGGGCGAGGGCGAGGCCTTCGAAGAAGCCGTCTACGAAGGCTACGGACCCGGTGGGACCGCGATTCTGATCGAGACGCTCTCGGACAACAAGAACCGAACCGTCGGAGATGTCCGGCACGCGCTCTCCAAGAATGGGGGAAACCTCGGAGCTTCCGGCTGCGTGGCCTATCTCTTTGAAAAGCGGGGTCTGCTCGTCTACGAGGGTGAGGATCTTGATTCTGATGCGCTGCTGGAGGCGGCGCTCGAAGCCGGTGCCGAGGATGTCATCGAAGGCGATGGGCTTTGTGAGGTCGTCACCGTCTCGTCTGAGTTCCATGCCGTTCAGCAATCGCTCGGCGAGAAAAATTTCGAGGCCGCGACCGCGGAACTGACCATGCAGCCTTCGACCACCGTGAAGCTCGAGGGCAAAGAAGCGGAACAGATGCTTCGGCTGGCAGATGCGCTCGAAGATCTCGACGATGTGCAAAATTTCTACGCGAACTTCGACATCTCGGAAGAGGAGTTGGAGAGAATGGCGTAGCGTTTCCGCAGGCAAGAAGCGGAGACCAAGAGAGGGGGGTGGAATGCGGGTCCTGGGGGTGGATCCTGGTTCCAATGCAACCGGGTTCGGTTTGATCGAGCGAAGCGAGGGTGTGATCCGCCATCTGCGACATGGCGTGATTCGACCGCCCAAGGGCGTGGCCCTTGAGGAGCGTCTTCATTATTTGCATCGCGAGTTGAGCGAGATTCTTCGCGTCGATGTGCCGGAGGTTGCGGTGGTGGAGCGAGTCTTCCTCGCCTCCAATCCTCGTTCGGCATTGGTTCTCGGGCAGGCAAGAGGTGCGCTGTTGGCCAGCCTGGGCATGGCGGGCGTTCGGGTGGCAGAGTTGGCGGCGCGGCAGGTAAAGAAGGCGGTCACCGGGAGCGGCGCTGCGGATAAGTCCCAGATGCAAGCGATGGTGACGCGGCTGCTTTCTCTTGATGAGACTCCGGCCACTGATGCCGCAGACGCTTTGGCGCTCGCTCTGACCTACGCTCAGGCGGGCCCACTCGCCGAGCTGCAGATCCGCGGCCGGCGACGAAATTCCAGGCGGGCGATGACACAATTCGTCCTGGGGAGAACGCGATGATTGCGTGGCTTGAAGGAAATCTGCGCGAGAAGGCGCCCACGAGAATCGTTCTCGATGTACAGGGCGTGGGCTACGAGCTTCTGATTCCGCTCTCGACGTTCAAGACGCTGCCGGATCTTGGAAAGACGGTCTCCCTGTTGGTCCATACGGCCGTTCGCGAAGACGCGATCCAACTCTTCGGTTTTGCCAGTGCACTCGAAAAGGAGCTCTTCCACCTGCTTCGAAAGGCTAGCCGCGTCGGTCCGAAGCTGGCGCAATCGATTCTGTCGGGCATGGAACCCGTGACCCTTTTACGCCTGTTGCGGACGGCGGATGCGAAGGGGCTCCAGCGAGCGCCCGGGGTCGGACCCAAACTGGCCGAGCGAATCGCAGTCGAGCTGCGCGATGAAGCGGAGAAGCTCGCCGGTCGAATCGGCACGGAGGGACTCGATGGCGACGTGACATCGCTCTCGGCGATCGAACCAGACGAAGAACTCCTGTCGGCACTCGTGAATCTGGGTTATCCGAGGGGGCAGGCGGAGCGGGTCGTTGAGGCCGCACTCGAAGAGGCGCCGCCGGAGTCGAGTCTGGAAGAGCTGATTCGCGTCGCACTGCGCCGCTTGGCGCCCTGACGAAATCGATGGGGGGGAGATGAGGTTGGAGGAGCGAGGAGAACTCAGCCTGGGCCAGCAGCCCGAGGAGCGCAGCGCCGAGCAATCCCTTCGGCCACAGAGTCTGGGCGAGATGATCGGGCAGTCTCGATTGCGCGAGAATCTGAGCGTCTTTGTTCAGGCTGCGCGAGATCGCGGTGAGCCGCTTGATCACGTTCTGTTTCATGGGCCGCCGGGATTGGGGAAAACTTCGCTTGCCCGGATCGTTGCGAATGAACTTAAAGCCCAGTTTCGTGCGACGAGTGGGCCGGCGATCGAGCGTCCCGGCGACCTCGCAGCCTTGCTTTCAAACGTCGAGGCGGGGGATGTTCTCTTTATAGACGAGATCCATCGACTGTCTCCTGCCATCGAAGAGATTCTCTATCCGGCGATGGAGGATTTCCAGCTCGATCTCTTGATCGGGGAGGGACCGACGGCCAGGTCGATTCGCCTCGACCTGCCGAAATTTACGCTCGTTGGGGCCACGACGAGGGCGGGGCTGCTGACCTCGCCGCTTCGCGATCGCTTCGGTTGGTCGGCTCGGCTGGAGTATTACCCCGTTGATGACCTCGAACAGATCGTGACGCGTTCGGGTGGGCTGCTCGGATTGGAGCTCGAGGGGAAGGCCGCGCATGAAATCGCGCGCCGCGCTCGGGGAACGCCGCGAATCGCGAACCGCCTATTGCGCCGAGTGCGGGATTTCGCCTCGGTTCGCGATGGTGATGCTAGGCGAGTGAAGCTCGATACGACGCGATTTGCATTGGGGCGGCTCGGGGTGGACGAAGCCGGTTTCGATGGACTCGACCGCTCCTTTTTGCTGACTCTGGTCGAGAAGTTCGGTGGGGGGCCGGTCGGACTCGAGACGCTGGCCGCGGCCGTCGGCGAGGACAAGGGAACCCTTGAAGACGTTGTTGAGCCGTATCTGATTCATTGCGGATTCTTGACGCGAACACCGCGCGGTCGGGTGGCGACGCCCCATGCCTACGCGCATCTCGGAGTTCCTGCGGCACCAGGATCTGCTTCGCGTTGACATGTCCGCGAAAGCTTTCGTGCCACCGAGCAATGTGTTCGCAGTCGTTCAGATTTTCTAGGTTCGCTAGGCGGCCGAACTGAAATACGGCGGCGAGGGTGCAGTCTACGGTGCTGGTCGTATCGCCCTGAAGAAAGGGCCTCCCGTCGGACAACAGGTCATTGATCAGCGCGAAGTGGGCGGGTAAGCGCGCTCGTGCGTGGGCGGCCACTCTCGGATTCGGAAGTCGCCCGAGCGGAGACGCCGTTGCGTGCACAATTTCCGAGATCGGGATCGCCGCTTGAATCATCTGGGGGCATGGCCGGTCCTTTCGGTTCGTCCGCCCGTTCGCGGTTGCTTCACATGGGCGCGCCGATCGGCATGTGGCCGGCGATGTTTTGGACTATAGAATGGCCCGGGCACCCGTGGACATTCCAGCCTGAGGGTGCCGTTCTACGCCAACGCGAGAAGGAAAAAACCGATGTCCCATGCGAAGTCTCAATCCGAAGGGAGTGTGGTGGCTCTGCGCAGTGAACGAGTCGCTTTCATTCAGGCGTGTTGGCATCGGGAGATTGTCGACCAGGCGCGTGACGCCTTTATGGATGCCATGGAGGGAGTCGGCTATGACCGGGATCATGTGGATCTCTTCGAGGTTCCGGGGACACTCGAAATTCCATTGCAGGCCAAACGCTTGGCTGAGACGGGGCGCTACTCGGCGATCGTGGCGACCGCTTTCGTCGTCGATGGCGGAATCTATCGTCATGATTTCGTGTCCGGCACCGTCGTCGAAGCCTTGATGCGAATTCAACTGGACACCGGTGTGCCCGTTCTCTCTGCCGTCCTCACGCCGCAGACATTTCACGACCATGAAGAACATCGGACTTTCTTCAAGGAGCACTTTAAGGTCAAGGGTGCCGAGGTGGCCCAAGCCTGTGTTCAGACGATCAAAAATCTGGCGTCCATCGGGAACTAGCCGCGACGTCCATTCGTGATGAAGCGATTACTGAGGATCGCGGTACTTGGCGGGGCGGCTCTGCTCGCAATCCTGCTTGTGCTTGTGCTTGTGCTTGCATTGATCGGTTTGATCCCAAAGATGAACGCGGGGTCGTTTTCCTTGGTTTCAGCAGGGAGATTTTGTCCAACCAATTCGAGGCTGCGGCTGCGTCTTCGGCAGCAGCATTCTTTCGCTGCTGTTTCTTGCGTTCGGTCGTCGCGCGTGTGATGAATGCAGAGATTCCGTCATGGCCTTTGCGGCTGGCTTCTTGTGCTGCATCTGGGGCCGGCAGCTGGACGCCGAATTGAACAGACGCGATGATCTTCATGAGACTGACGGGTCGGGTTGCTCGGATACGGAGCAAGGTCGGAGGCTATTTCGAAGTCGTCCGCATGCTGGACGGGGTGCCCGGAAGTCGTCCGGCGTTCTCTAGTACGATGAGCGGTTGGTTTGGATCATTGTCTGTAAAGGCGATGATGTCGTCGAGGCCGTCTCCGTTCAAGTCGGCGATTCGACTCTCTCCGCTATCGAGGCCGACGGCCTGTCGGCCCTTCGCCTTACCAAAAACCGGCTCGCCGGACTCGCTCGATCCGATCCGGAACGAGATCTCATCTTCGCCACGTGCGACGAACATGTCCTGAACGCCGTCGCCATTCCAGTCTCCGATACTGGGAATTAGACCCGACATGCTGCTGTCTCCAAAATTGAGACTGAATGAGAATTCGTCCTTGAAGATCGTCCGCGTGCCGTCGAGAGAATCGGGATCCAGAACTAACACCCGGACCTGGGTCTTGGCCTTGCGAGTCACGAGAATTCGCATCATCTGCACGATGCCGAAATCCATGGTGGTCTCGATCATTTCCTCGACACCGTCCCCGTCGAGATCCACAAAGCTGAATCCGGAAAGTCCCCCCTCGGTTTCACGAACCGCGTCTGGCGTATTCGCGAGCGAGGCACCCGTCCCGTCATTGATCTGAATTCGCGTACTCGAGCGCCCGTTCATGAGGCCGCCAAAAATTGTATTCAAGAGCAGGTCGGCACGGCCGTCGCCGTTCAGGTCTCGGGCGAAGTAGTTGTTGACCGTCGCTTGATGGCGCCGTTCGACATCTGCATCAAAGGGAATGACATCGATCCGCCGGCTAGGCTCGCTGGGCAGGCCATCGGGCCCGATGTGATAAATCCAGATTCCCCAGCGAGAGAGCGCGAAAAGATCTGGGCGACCATCGCCATTATCATCGACTCGGGAGATCGCCGGCCAGGTCACCTCCTGAATCATCCATTTCCAGACTGTCGCCGGCAGGAAGGGCGAATAGGTGATGTAGCTGGCGTAGATCGGCATCTCGATTTTGCGTGCCTCGCCCGTCTCGAGATCGAGGAGCCAGGCGCCACTGAGCGCTGGAATGAGCGCTGTCGGCCTTGTGTCATCGTTCCAATCATCGACGATCGGGAGGCGCCCGATCTCCCAGGGGCGCGGTGGCAGGGGGAGGCCCCCTGGAATGGCCAATTCTCGAATGGGCTCTCCGGTCGAGCCGAGAGATTCAATCTCCAATCCGGCGGCTGAAATTGTCAGTAATTGAGGGCCCTGGCGACCCGGAACAAGGGCCACGTCGACGAGGACCGTCGCATCCGACAGGCGGCGCTTCACGATCCGGGGATCCTCTGGATCCAGCGCTGACCCGCAGGGCATCCAGGTCATCCATTTTTGTTGACTCGGCGGGCCGCCGTCGGTGCTCAGAACCAGCAGATCCGTCCGCTCGCCCGCACACTCGCTCACGCCCAGAGGCCAGACCTGTCGCACGAGCCCCTGGATCTCGTGGCGATGAGCTGAAAAGGGAGCGGAATCCTCCGCTCTGGTCTGAAGGGAAATTGAGAGGAGGCCCACTCCGAGGGCTATGGTGGCCCACTGCCGGAGCCGCCGGACTCGTCGTCGGCTCTGGCCGATCCCTTGGATTTGTCTGCGGCGAGCCACGCGACAGAGCATAAGCGAGGGATCAGCCAATGCTCGTCGCATTCAGGGCGATTCCATCTTGACCCGAGTCCACACTGGGGACTTACCTCCGATGCTCCGTTGGCCGATACGAGGAGCGGAACCTGTCATCGGGCGGATCGGACGATTTCGTTCGAATGACGTTGTTCCAGATCGATCTCCAGTCATGGAAATCGACGCTAAACATGGGATGAGTCGAGATCGTGCGTATTCTGGCCAGAATTGTCGTGCTGCCCTTTGCGGTTTTCTTCATTGCGTTGGGGGGCTTCGGTCTCCTCGCAAGCTCCGGCACCAAGACCGAAACAGCGGAGCAGACCCGGCGTCAGCTGCAGACCCTCAATCGGTGGGCCATCGAACAGGGCGTCGACGTGCCGCGAGACTTTTCGGTGACGACTGAAGAATGGGTGGCGGAAACCTTTCTGAGATTTGTCTTGCTTCCACTTGGCCTTGTTTCGATTCTATTCGTCGTGGGATTGCTTGGCCGAAAGAGTGAGCAGCCGGCGGAGGCGAAGGATCCGAAGGGCACCGAAGCAACGCCCACGACAGATAAGCGTGCGGCCAAGCGAATTCGAAAACAGGCCAATGCCCTGAAGAAAAAGGGCGAGATCATCGAAGGCGCCGAGCTTCTCTGGGATCACGAACAGCATGATGCCGCTGTCGATTTTTTCATCGAAGCGGGGGAGTTCGTTCGTGCAGCCGAGATTCGCCACGACCAGAATCTTTTCACCGAGTCCGCGGACCTTCATTTCCGGGGCGAGAATTATGAGTCGGCGGGGTCGATCTACGGCCAACAGGAACAGTGGTCGAAAGCCGCCGACTGTTACATGAAGGCGGATCTGAAGAGCGTTGCGGCCGAGATGTTCGAGAAGGCCGAGATGTTTCGACAGGCCGCGGACTGCTATCGCGAGACCGACTTCATGCGACACGCCGCTGCGATGTTCGTGAAATGCAAGAACTGGCGGGCTGCAGGGGAATGTCTCGAGACCGTCTTCATTGACGAAGGTGGCAAGTCGACGATGGACCCGAAGAAGGCGGCCGAGCTTTCGAAACTCGTCCGTCAGGCGGGCAAGCTCTTCTTGAAGGCGGAGGATGTGGAGAAGGCATTCGAGATATTTGAACGCGGGGGCTGCGCGCTGGAGGCGGCGGAAGTCGCTCAAAGTCTCGGGAATCATGAAGCCGCAGCACAGCATTTTCGATCTGCCGGCAACATCGAGCGGGCGGCCGAAGCGCTTCGTGAGTCCGGATCGGTCGCAGATGCAGCGCGACTTCTCGGCCAACATCTGCGCGATGGTGGAGAAAGCGAACGGGCGGCCGTGCTCCTCGAAGAGGCCGGTGATGACCTCGAAGCGGGCGATCTCTACCGAAATCTCGAGCAATTCGAGAAGGCTGCCGAGTGTTATCAGCGCCAACATGGATTCATGCAGGCGGCGGAGATGTATCAACTTGCGGGCGATCGCGAGAACGCCGCCGGCGCATTTGAAAAGGCAGGGCGGTTCACCGAAGCGGCTGAGTGTTTTGCGCTAGTGGGAAATCCCGCACGCGAGGCCGAGCTTCTTGAGAAGGCCGGAGATTTCTTGCGAGCGGGTGAGATCAATCATGAGCATGCCTTGGACGAAGAGGCGATTTTGGTGCTTCAAAAGGTTGTTCAGGAAGACGAAGAGTTCGCGCGAGCGGCGGCCATTCTGGGTGACATCTTTGCGGCTCGTGGCCAGTTATCTCTCGCGGTCACGAAGCTTCAGCAGGCGATCGGTGATACGGAGCTAACACGCGACAGTGTCGACGGGTATTACAAGCTGGCGACGATCTATCAGGAAGATCAGAAGCATCGCGACGCCGTGGAGATCTTCGAGAAGGTCATGGCCTTCGACTATCACTATCGGGATGTCGAACAGCGGCTGGCTGAGACGAGGGCTCTGCTCAGTGAAGAGGAACCACTCGGTGTGACCCATCAGGGTCGCGGCGACGGGACAGCTTCGGGGGCGGAGTCGGGCGGATCGGCGGAAGACAACCGTTATCAGATCGTCGGGGAACTCGGCCGCGGTGGGATGGGCATTGTCTACAAGGTCAGGGACATCGTTTTGGATCGTTTGGTCGCCTTCAAGGTTCTGCCTCAGACGCTGACCGAAAATCCGCAAGCGATCGCAAATTTCATGCGTGAAGCCCAGGCCGCCGCGAAGCTGAACCATCCCAATATCGTGACCGTCTACGACACCGGCGAGCAGCAGGGCCGCTACTACATTGCGATGGAGTATGTCGAGGGTACGACGGTCAAGGAAATCCTTCGGCGCCGCGGTGTCATCTCCCCCTCAGGCATTCTTCATGTTTTGGTTCAAATCTGCGAAGCGCTCTCGTACGCGCATGAAAAGAAAGTCGTGCACCGCGACATCAAGCCGGCCAACGCGATGTGGACTCGGGACAAGAAGGCCAAGCTGATGGATTTCGGTCTGGCGAAGGTGATCGAAGAAGCGCGCAACCAGACGACCGTTGTGGCGGGCACGCCTTACTACATGAGTCCCGAGCAGACCCTCGGCAAGAATATCGATCATCGCACCGACATTTATTCGCTCGGTGTTTCGATCTTCGAAATGGCGACGGGCACCGTTCCCTTCAAAGAAGGTAATATTCCCTACCACCATGTCCATACGGCGCCGCCGACGATCTGTGAGATTCGCCGCGATCTCCCCGAGGCCCTCTCTGGCATCGTCGCGCGATGCCTTGAAAAGGATCCTGGGAACCGCTTTCAGTCCGCGGGCGAAATCCTGACCGAAGTTCGCCAATCGCTAGTGGGCTCGATCAAGGGCGATTCGACCGTATCCTGAGTACTGTCTATCAGACGGCACGCTCTTCCTTCGTTGTCGGTTCGTGACGATCCGTGACTCTCCGTCAGCTCTCTGTCTTCACTCGATCGTCATTTGCGATGCGAGAGGCGCGGATGCGGCAAGAGTTCGGGCATCACGAGGCCGAATCGGCAGAGAAGAGCGTGACCTAACAACTCGGGAGCCATCGTGAATCAGTCGACGATCGCGCGCAAAGTCGTATCCGCGGGACTGGGTCTTCACAGCGGCGAAGACGTTGAAATAACGCTTCTACCAGCGCCCGTTGAGTCCGGCATCGTCTTTGTCTTGCGGGGTGCGGGAGAAGGCGATGGTGAAGGGGAGGGCGACGAATATCGTTCGTCTGAAATCGAGGTTCCAGCCGATATTCGAAGGGTCTATTCATCCTCACGCGCGACGACACTCGCCACTGAAGGCTATCCGAGCGATGGCCGACCACCGCCACACATCGCAACCGTGGAACATTTACTGGCAGCGATCTTCGCACTGGATATCCAAAACCTTCGAATCGAAGTATTCGGATCAGAAGTTCCGATCATGGACGGAAGCGCCTTGCCCTTTGTCGTCGCACTTCGCTCGGCGGGACGGGTTACGCAGGATGCGCCACGGCGAGAGTTCGAAGTCGAGGAACCCTTTGAGATCCGGGAAGGAGACCGATCGATTAGGGTCGAGCCCGCCAACGATCTCAGGATCTCGTACGGGATTGATTTCGATCATCCCAAGATTGGTCGTCAATTCGTCGAGATCCTGAAACTCGATGACAAGGTCTTCGAGCAGGAGATTGCGCCCGCGCGAACATTCGGCTTTCTGCATGAAGTCGAGGCGCTCCGAAAGGCGGGCTTGGCGATCGGTGGGAGCCTCGACACGGCCGTCGTGCTCGATGAGGAGGGGGTGTTGAACGCAGGAGGGCTGCGCTGGCCCGATGAATTCGTTCGTCACAAAGTGATCGATCTGGTGGGGGATCTGGCGCTTCTGGGCGCTCGACCCAAGGCGCATATCAAAGTCGAACGGGGAGGCCATCGCCTGCATCATCGGCTCGTCGAGGAATTGGAGACCCGGATGCGTCTTGGATCAGTCTCCTAGCGATTCATCATGGACGGGACCTAGCCGGCGAAGTCTTCGAGTTCTCTCGCGACAGTGGCGGCGAGCGTCGGATCTCTGAACTGAAGGCCGACACCGGCCGTTTGCAGGTCGCCGCCCGGCTTCGGTTTGGCTGTATGGTGCCAGGTGACTTGGGCCTCGAACTCATGCAGCACCTCGCCGCCGGGGATGCGAAAGCGGACCTTTACGCTCTCCCCTCGACTCATGACCAGATCTGTTTCGAGAAACATTCCTCCGGCTCCCAGGGTCGTGGCGTAGTTGCAGTGGATTCCGGCACGCGCTTGATAGTCGACGAGAATACGGACCGTCATACGGCGATGCCTACGCGTATTCTTCAGTGTTCTCTGGGCCATTCGGTGTTTGCCTCGATCGAATGCTGGTTAGCCAGCGTGTTCCAGTCGCTCGCAGAGCATTGACGTAATTCGAATGAGTAACCGCCTGGCCGATTCGGAAGCGGATGCCCGGGTTCCGATCTCGGCACCCTCCGGCGGACATTCGGGCGGGTCCTGGCTATCGATGACCAAGAGCGCGCGCAGCATCGTGCGTAGATTGCCGCCATTGCGGTCGATCGCTTGAGCCGTCGCCATCGCACGGAGTTCTTCGCCCCATGCTTGATGATCGAAGGCTCCGATCTCGGCAAGGTTCGTCTCCTCGACGATGCGACGAACTTTGCGCCGCGTCCATCGGCCGAGTGATTGATCAAGTCCATCGTGGAAGTGTGAATCGCCGCCATTGCCTCCCGGATCGAGGAAGAGTGCAGCGATCTCCGCGAAGAGACCGCGGCGTTAAAATGATTCAGCAGAAGGTCGCCGAAACGTGCCGAAAGACCAGCACGATTCGGCTCGTCTGCTGCGGTGGCATCGAGTGCTGATTCGAAGAGTGAGCGGAGCGCGTCCCAATCATCCGACTTGCGATGAATTCGTTCGAGCGCATCGATTACTTCGGTCCGACTCGGGTCGAGTTCAAATACGTCTTCCACGTCGCGTGTGCACTGTCCTCCTCTCCAAGGTCTTCTTTCTGGAGTCGAGCGAGTTCAACGAGGATTTCGACTTGCAGCTCTTTTTCGATTCCGCCGCCTAACGCGGTCAGGGTTTCGAGAATTTCCGCGAGCTGACGATTAGCTCCCGCTTCGCGCAATAGGCGGGCCTGAATCAGCAGGACGCGACGGTCGTCCGGGCCCGTTTTCTGGCCAGCTCGGCGAATCGTTTCGAGGGCGAGCTCCGGATTCCCGAATTCCGCATGCAGTTCGGCGGCTTCGATCAGTGCGTTGCGTGGGGCGCGATCGCCCGTGAGGCCGATCAGTTTCTCGAGGACGACGAGCAGTGCGTCGCGGTCTCCATCCGCGCGCTCGACTTCCGCCACCGCCATGAGAACCGACGTCTCTTCGGCAGACAGTTCGATGGCACGATCGATCCAGGCGCGGGCGCCGGCGCTCGATTGCAGATGGTTCAGTTGGATCTGGCTGGCTTCCACTGCGATGGCGGCGCGATGTCGTGCACCCGAGGCTAGGTCGAATCGGCGCTCGAGAAGGTCCGAGACCGCGATCCAATCCTCCTCGACGGTGGCGAGGAGCAATGCCCACTCGACGGCCGACGGCTGATAGGGGTCATCCTCAAGCGCTCGATCGAAGCATTCTCGAGCGCGTGTCGGTTCATCGAGTCGGTTCGCGTAGATCGTGCCGAGGGTGGTCCAGACGGGAGCGCGCTCGGGGCCGCGAAGTCGCTCGGTGAGTCGTGTCAGGACGTCTGCCGCTTCGCTGTAGCGCTCTGCTTCTTGATGGAGGGCGGCCAAGCCTTCGAGTGCGGCGGGGAAATCGGGATCGGCTTCGAGCGCGCGATCGTAGGCATGACGCGCCTCCTCCGAGTCGTCGAAGTGTCGCTGCCAGACTCGCCCCAATTCGGTCTCGAAAGCCGCCCGGTCATAGGGGGGCATCAAGGTCGTACTTTCGAGCTCCGCGATCTGGAGCACGAGGTCCCATTTGGCTTCGCGTTCATGGATTCCGCGCAGCTGGCGCAGTGCCCATCGGTTGGTCCGGTCGAGCCGCGCGAGCGTCCAATAGACTTCGGTCGCGGCTTCGATGTCGAGGATGCGTTCCTCGAGAATCTGGCCCAGACGAAAGAGCAAAGGCGCTTGCTTTGCATCGTCGGCTGCAATCTCGGGCGCAGCGATGCGCGCGCGGTAGACCTCGGCCAGGGATTCCCAGTCGCCGTCTAGGAAGAAATGCTCCTCGAGTGCTTCGAAAGTCCGGCGGTCGCTGGAATTGCCTGCGAGGATCTGTTGCTGTGTATCGAGCCCTGTAGCCAAGATTCCCACTCCCGGACCTGTGTCGGGGGTTTCCCGGACTCTCTATCGACACAGAGTGGCTCGTGCTTGATGACCGATTTCGCTTTGTGAATCAGCTCAGTTGCCCGGATAAGCGCGGGCGGGAGAGTGTTCGTGAAATGGACGATTAGTAGTGTGAAACCCCCATATGGAGTGGCCGCTCTTCGGGCGATTCATGCGATCCAGGAAGCCGGATGGACGCAGGCCCAGCTCCAATCAAGCCTGATGGGAGCATCCGCTCGCGTTCGAGTCGCCGTGGACTCGGACTCGGACTTGATCGAAGGCGCCAACGCAATGGCTCCAGACATTCTGGGATTCGTGCTGGCACGGCGAATTGCGGACAGTCTGGAAATCGACCTTGTGGCGGTGACTCCATCGAAGCGTCGGCTGGGAATCGGACGGTCGCTCTTGAGCCGGCTAATCGAGGCGGAGAGTCGAAGCGGGCTGGGTGAAGCCCGCCTCGAATTGGCGTCCTCAAATGATCCCGCCAGAGCCCTGTACCAGGGACTTGGCTTCGTGGTCGTGGGCAAGCGTAAACGCTATTACCCCGACGGCGACGACGCTTTGCTGCTGTCGCGCCGCAATGTCTCTGAAATTCCCTGATCACATGGAGTGCGCAGTCTCGATGAGCGATGCAACGACCAAAAGCGCAAGCGCGACAAGCATCGAGAACAAGGCGGATCCGATTCGTGGCCATGCACGAGTCGTGTCGAATGAGGAGGAGGGGCCCGGACGACGACTCCGCCTCGCCGTCCCCGATTGGCCGGGATCGATTCCCGGACAATTCGTGATGATCGGTGCGGGCGCCGAGGCCGGGGTACCACGACGGGATCCACTGCTGCCTCGCCCCATGGCCATCTATCGAGAGTTGGGATCATCGGGGGTAAGAGCGTCGGCGGAAGGCGAGATCGAGCTGCTCTATCGTGTCGTTGGGCGCGGAACCCAGCTCTTATCCGAGGCGAGAGAGGGGGAATCGATCAAGGTCGTAGGTCCTCTCGGGCGCGGCTTTCCGCTTGATCGGCCGGCCGTTGCGTCGGTCGACGAGAGCGGATCGAAAGCGATTCTCGTCGGAGGGGGAACCGGCATCGCGTCGCTCTATGAACTGGCTCGGGCGCTGATTTCCCGTGGTCGGTCCGTCGTCGTGATTCTCGGTGGGCGTAGCGCGGGGGATCTCATGGGTCAGCGCGAGTTCGAAGCCCTCGACGTTCAGCTGATCTGCACGACGGAGGACGGCAGCGATGGTGTGCACGGGCTCGTAACGACCCCGCTCGCCGATGGCCTAACAAGTGGCGAGCGTGGGGCCACGGTCTACGCGGTCGGGCCGACGCCGATGATGAAGGCATGTGCCGCGCTCGCGGCCACGAATTCTGTTGATTGTTATGTCTCCCTCGAGAATCCGATGGCCTGTGGATTTGGTGTTTGCTTGGGTTGTGCGGCTCCACGAGCCGAAGGTGGCTTTTTTCTGGTTTGCCGAGCCGGTCCTGTATTTTTGGCAAGGGAGATTGATTGGGAGGGGCTGCCATGACCGAAGCGATTGATGAGAGCGTCAATTTTGCAGGGATCGTGCTGCGTAATCCCGTGTTGACCGCCTCTGGAACTTTCGGATACGGGACAGAGTTCGCCCCTTTTCTCGATCTCGAGAAAATCGGTGGCTTTGTCGCCAAGAGCCTCACCCTCGAGCCGCGATTCGGAAACCCGCCGCCGCGGATTGCGGAAACGCCCGCCGGAATGCTGAATGCGATCAGCATCGAAAACGTTGGAGTGCGTGCTTTTCTAGAAGAAAAGCTTCCAGCTCTGCCCGACGGCGTGGTCGTCATCGCGAGTGCGTTTGGAACAGAGCCTTCGGTTTACGCGGAACTCGCAGCTCGGGTATCGGAACATCCGAGGATTTCGGGGATCGAGATCAATGCATCCTGCCCGCATGTGAAAGCCGGTGGGATCGAATTCGGCCAGGACCCAAAGCTTCTAGGCGAGCTCGTGCGTGAGGTGCGACGCGCGACAACGCGCCCGCTGCTCGTGAAGCTCTCGCCCAACGTCACGCACATAGCAGACATGGCGCGAGTTTGTGAGGCCGAGGGGGCCGATGGGATTTCGCTGATCAATGCGGTTCAGGCGATGGAAGTCGATGTCGAGACCCGTCGTCCCGTGCTCTCGAATATTCTGGGCGGCTTGTCGGGGCCGGCGATTCGACCGATCGCGCTGCGAATGGTCTGGCAGGTCGCGCAGGCGGTCGAAATCCCGATCTGTGGAGTCGGAGGAATCATGAATGCGGAGGACGCCATCAAGTTCATGCTCTGTGGGGCCACCGCGGTCCAGGTTGGAACGGCGAACTACCTCGACCCGTCGTCGGCACAGCGAATTGCGGTTGGAATCTCAGAGTACGCACGCAGTCATGGATTCAAACGAGTTGCGGATCTGACGGGAGCCCTCGAGACCCCTCGGGAATGAGTGGCGAAAATCGAGTCTGAGTTGCCATTGTTGCCCCGTTCACTTAATTTGCGCGGGCTCTTGCGGTCGTAACGGCTTCCTGGGCAGAGCTTTTCGGGTCGATCGGCGTGACGGCATCGGGGTAGGCGAAGTTCCGGTGGCCTGACGGCGGTTCGAAACCGCCGGAAAAGTGGGCGTTTCGTCCGCTTTTTTTTGTTTTGGAGCCAGTAGTTATGGTCGTTAACGCGCAGCCATGTTTTATTGATCGCGAACGCTATGGCACATGAGCGACCACAAATTTGAGCAAGACAAGAAGTAGAGGCAACAGGAAGCAAGATCACACAGCAAGCGCGGCCAAGGCCGAGCGAGAGAGGACCGACGCATCTATCGAGACATTCCGGAAGAGCTCCGATCGCTGATTGAGCCCATTGTCCAAGACCACGACTGTGAATTGGTCGACGTCGAAGTGGCGAAGAATCGCGGAATGGGGCTGGTCCGAATCACAGTCGACCATCCCAGTGGTGATGGTCGAGTTGAGATCGAGCGCTGCGTTGCAATCTCCCGAGAAGTCGAAACGTTGCTCGATGCGGCGGACCAGATGATGGGTGCGTACAAGCTGGAAGTGACCTCACCAGGTTTGGATAGGGTGCTGGGTCGAGATAGAGATTTTGTCGCAGTGATTGGTCATGAGATCAAACTGCGTGTGGGACGCCCGATCGAAGGGCGGAAGCGTTTTCGCGGTCAGCTCGTTTCATTCGAGTCGGGTGCGCTGAACATGAAGGTTGATGGGGGTTCGGTCTTGATCCCCATCGAGGATGTAGAGAAGGCCAATTTGATTTATGAGTTCACGAGTGCTGACTTCGCCAAGGGAGCAGCACATCGCAACTCGAGCCAGTCGGGCGGGGAATGATGCTGGGCTTGAATCTCAAGCGAGAGATCGATCAGATCGCCAAAGATAAAGGCATCGAGGCAACCGAAATCACGGGTGCCCTCGAAGAAGCCATGCGCCAGGCCGCGCGAAAGCGTTTCGGTCAGGACAAAGAGATCGAGGCGAAATACAATGACGAGATCGGCGAAGTCGAGCTCTTCGAATTTCGCGAGGTTGTCGACGCGATTACGGATCCGGAGACACAGATTCTTCTCGCGGAAGCGCAGCGCGACTACGACCCGGAAGTCGAAGTCGGCGACGAAATCGGTGTCAAACTCGATACTTCGGGATTTGGCCGAATCCTCGCACAGGCCGCGAAACAGGTCATCATTCAGCGAATTCGTGAGGCCGAGCGGGACAACACCTTCGACGAGTACACGGGTCGTCAGGGCGAAGTCGTCAACGGCATCGTTCGCCGCTTCGAGAAGGGCGCGATCATCGTCGACCTTGGTCGCGCCGAAGCGGTCATTCCGGCGAAGGAGCAGGTCCCACGCGAAAGCTATCGCCCGGGTGATCGCATTCGCGCCTATGTCGTCGAGGTCAACAAAGTCGCCAAGGGCCCGCAGATCGTTTTGTCTCGTGCTTCGATCGACTTCCTGATCAAGCTCTTCGAACAAGAAGTGCCGGAGATGTACGAGAAGATCGTCTCGATCGAATCCGCTGCACGCGAACCAGGTGGTCGCTCCAAGATCGCCGTCGTTTCACGAGACAGCGATGTCGATCCGGTTGGTGCTTGTGTCGGAATGAAGGGAAGTCGCGTACAGGCCGTGGTTCAGGAGCTTCGTGGCGAGCGAATCGACATCGTTCCGTGGAGTCCGGATACCCCACGTTATGTCTGCAGTGCGCTGTCGCCCGCTCAGGTTTCGAAAGTCATTATCGACGAAGCTCAGAAGTCGATGGATGTGATCGTTCCCGACGACCAGCTCTCACTCGCGATTGGTCGTCGTGGTCAGAATGTTCGACTTGCGGTTCAGCTGACTGGGTGGCGCATCGACATCAAGAGCGAAACGAAGATGCGCGAGATCGCGGAGTGGTTGTCGAAGGCGGTTTCCGTCGTCGAGGACTGCGGTGATCCTGAAGCGGACCTTTTACTTCAACAGGGAATTACGTCGCTCGAAGATCTGTCGGAATGCGCGAATGAAATGTTGTCCGTGCTGCCGGGGATCGATGACGCCGGCGCCGAGAGGATCAAGGCGCGCGCAGCCGAGCTGGTCGGTGAGAAGGTGATCGCTGACGAAGAACGAGCGCGGCTCGAACTTGAGAACCAGGCGCGGTTGAGAGCAGAAGCCGAAGCGGCTACGGCGGAGAGTCGTGCGGCGGAGAGCGAGGAAAGCTCGCCCGCGGCAGAGCCGGCCACGGACGGCGAAAAGTGAGTGAGACATACGTAGGTCATGAAGATTAGGTCGAGCCCAAGCGGATGATCGCGAGATCGACTGGTACAACAACACCGATACAACTAACGGCAATAGCGGCAACGACAGTATGACCTGGAATCAGGTAGAACATCTAGGCCACCAACGGACGCACGCAGGGATCGATGGCAAATATCAGGGCATACAAGCTCGCTGAAGAACTTGGAATAGACCGCAGCGAGTTTGTCGACGTGGCGGGTACGCATGGCGTTGAGCTGAAGAGTGCGATGGCTTCGCTCAACGAAGCTACGGTTGAATTGCTGCGCGAGAAGATCGCCGGCACGGCACCCAAGAAGCGCGAAATGGACGAACGACGTCTTGAGAGCAAAGGTGGGATGACCGTCGTGCGCCGTCGACGGAAAAAGGCACCTGAGCCAGAGCCAGAACCTGTCGTTGAGGCGCCGCCGATCGAAGAAGTGGCTGCGGTCGCGGCCGCCGAGGTTGTTGCAGCCGAAGTAGGCGCCCCAACATCCGAGGTGATGGCGGGAGCCGATGCGGCCGCATCACCGACGACACCTGCAACACCAGGATCGCCCGATTCGACTTCGGCCGCGACACCAGCTGGGACTGGCAAGACGGCTTCTCCCGCGAAACCAGGATCGCCGGCTGCGCCGCGCGACGGTCGCACGGCTCCCGGAACTCCGGAGAGCCCAGATCGAAAGGGTAAGCAGCGCAAGCGTGTCCGTGAAGTCGTCAATCTGCAGGAGCAGGAGCAATTCGCCAAGCAGATTACGAGTCGTGGCTCTGGCCAGCGCCGTGTCGTCACAACCGCCCCGCGCTCGGCCGTCAACCCGCGTGCCCGACGTCGCGATAAGCTTTCACCGAAGCCGACGTCCGCCTCGATCGAGGCGAGCAAGACGCGTCAGGTGAAGGTTTCCGGCGACATCAGCATCGGCGAGCTTTCGAAGCAGTCCGGTCTCAAGGCGCCCGCTATTCAGGGCAAATTGATGGCGCTTGGCATCATGGTTTCCGTCAATCAGAGAATCGATTTCGAGACGGTGCAGAAGATTTCAGGAGAGATGGGTTTTGAAGCGGCGGATGTTGGTTTCAAGGAAGAAACCTTCCTCGAAACGACTCCGGGAGAAGTGAACGAAGGGACGGTCGAGGCGAGTGAAAACCTGAAGCTCCGCCCACCGATCATCACAGTCATGGGTCATGTCGATCACGGCAAGACCTCGCTACTCGACGCAATTCGGAAGACTCAGGTCACCGAGGGCGAAGCCGGTGGAATCACGCAGCACGTCGGCGCCTATCAAGTGACAGCGAATGGTCACGACCTCACCTTCATCGACACGCCCGGCCATGCCGCGTTTACGGCCATGCGCGCGCGTGGTGCAGCGGTGACGGATCTGGTGGTTCTCGTGATTGCTGCCACCGAAGGCGTGATGCCGCAGACCGTCGAGGCGATCGAGCATGCGCAGGCCGCCGGTTGCCCGATCCTGGTCGCCGTCAACAAGTGTGATCTTCCGGAAGCAGACCCCGAGAAGGCTCGGCAGCGACTGACCGAGCATAACCTTGTACCGGAAGATTTCGGTGGCGATGTGATTTGTGTGAACGTGTCGGCCAAGACCGGCGATGGGATCGATCAGCTCCTCGAGATGCTCGCACTTCAGGCCGAGGTCCTCGAATTGCGCGCCGACTCGACGAGGCGAGCGAGCGGTGTCGTGTTGGAAGCCCAACTCGACAAGGGTCGTGGCCCGGTGGCGACGATCATCATTCAAAATGGCACGCTGAAGAAGGGCGATTCTATTGTCGTTGGAACGACCTGGGGCCGAGTGCGCCAGATGCGCGACGACAATGGCGCCAACATCAGGGAGGCGGGGCCTTCGACTCCGGTTCAGATTACCGGGCTCTCGGATGTGCCGTCCGCGGGTGCCGCGTTCCACGCAGTGGAGAGCGACCGAGTCGCCAAGCAAATCATCGATCATCGTGAAGATCAACTTCGTGGGAAGACGAGTTCCCCGAAGCCACGACTCACGCTCGATGAGTTCTATGCGCAGTCGAGCAGTGAGGGTCCCAAGGAACTGTCGGTGGTTCTCAAAGCGGATGTTCAGGGATCTTGTGAGGCGGCGCGTGACGCACTCGAAAAGTTGTCGACCGACGAAGTCAAACTGCGGGTGATTTCGTCCGGCGTTGGAGCCATCGTCGAGAACGATATCAACCTTGCCTCGGCCAGTGGCACCATCGTGCTCGGATTCAACGTTCGTCCGGATCCACCGGCGCGTAAGCTGTCGGACTCTGCGAATATCGAAATCCGTACGTATACGATCATCATGCAGATGCTCGATGACGTGAAGGCTGCGATGGCGGGACTTCTGCCGGCGATCGTGACGGAGAACATGCTAGGTCGGGCCGAAATTCGGGAGACCTTTACGATTCCGAAGATTGGTACGATTGCCGGTTCCCTTATCTTGGAAGGCAAGTTCATTCGAAATGCCCATTGCCGTGTCGTTCGTGACGGCATCCAGGTCTACACCGGGACGGTAGGCTCCCTGCGACGATTCAAGGATGACGTCAAGGAAGTCATCAATGGCATGGAATGCGGTATAGGCGTTGCCACGTACAACGATGTCAAAGTGGGCGACGTGATCGAGGCGTTCGAGTTGAGCGAGAAGCCAGCGGTGCTCTAGGCGACGCGCTTTGCGCGTCGGGCTCGCCACCGCCGATTGAGCTTGATTCAGGGGAATTCCGCAATTGGCTAGCCGGAAGAACCGGCAAGAGCCGTGATCTCTCGTTTGTTTCAGTGTCTCGGTTGGCGGACCGCTTGGCTTTGGGTGGCGCGATGATTGTTGGCGCGGCGGTGATTGAAATCCATGTTCATGAGTCCCAGTCGCTGAAGGCGAAGCGCGGGGTCGTCCGGTCGATCGCGGGGCGGCTGCGCAACCGATTCAACGTGTCGGTGAGTGAGGTAGGGGGTCAGGGGACCTGGCAGCGGGCTGTGATTGGATTGTCGATGACGGGCTGTGATGAAATCCCACTTCGTCGCGCGCTGGAGAAGGCTGTTCGATCGGTAGACGCGATGCATCTGGCCGAAGTGCTTGGAAGCGAGATTGAAATGGTCCGGCTTCCGATCTCCGAAACCCGACTTCCTGCTGGTGAGTTTGATGAGGCAGGGGATCAGGAAGACGATTTGCCGTGGGCCCGTGATCTAGGCGAGCGGGGAATGGAAGAAGGGGAGTAATCAGCGTGGCCGATTCGGTTCGCATTCGACGCGTAGCGGAGGAAATTCGCGGTCAGTTGTCGGAGATCTTGCGCGAAGAGGTTCGCGATCCAAGATTGAACATGGTGACGATTACGCGCGTAAAGTTGGCCTCGGATCTCGGGGCAGCAACGATTTTCTATAGCCCGCTCGGGGAGGATCCCACGGCCGATCGCGCACGGGAACTCAATGAAGCGATGTTGGCCGTGACTGGATTCGTTCGACGCTCACTCTCGAAGCGCGTGAAGCTTCGGCATACCCCGAATCTCCGCTTCATTCTGGACGATTCGATTGCCGAAGGCAGTCAGACCCTGTCTCTGATTCGCTCGCTCGACGTTCAACCCGAAGAAGAAATATCCGAGTCCGGCGAGGTATCGACGGACCCATCTGGTGAGGACCATGGCGAGATATAATCGTCGCAATCAGAAGCGTAAGCGGCCAGAGCCGCCGGGGCCGTCAGGTTTCGTTGTCGTGGACAAGCCGGCGGGTCGAACCTCCCATGATGTCGTCGATGAAGCCCGACGATGGTTTGGTACCCGCCGTGTTGGGCATCTCGGCACACTCGATCCTCAGGCGACCGGCGTATTGCCCTTGGCGATTCGTGGGGCCACGAAATTGATCCCCTTCATGGACGGTGCGGCGAAGGCTTACGACGGAACTGTCGTGCTCGGTGCCGAAACCGACACCCTGGACCGCGAAGGGGTCGTGACCCGGCAATTCTCTGGATCGTTTCCTGCTCAAGAAGTAGTCGAGAAGGCGCTCAAAGATTTCGGAGGTGACATTCAGCAGATTCCGCCGATGTATAGCGCTGTGAAGAAGGACGGCGTCCCCCTGCATAAGCTGGCGCGACGTGGCGAGGAGGTCGAGCGCGATCCCAAATGGGTGACCATCGATGAGATCGTGGTCACGCGCTTCGAATCCCCCGAGGTCGATCTTCGGGTTCGATGTAGCTCCGGGACCTATGTACGGGTCATTGCCGCGGATCTGGGTGAAGTGTTGGGCTGTGGGGCGCATCTGGGCGCGCTGCGAAGGACGCAGAGCGGTCCCTTTCTGATCGAAGAATCTCATCCTGTCGAGGAATTTGAGGCGGCGGCTCGGGCTGGGAAGCTCGAGTCGATGATGGTCTCGATGGCGGATGCGTTGGGGTTTCCCGTCCATCGGATCGCGGGTGAGCAGCAGATCAGACTCCAGAATGGTGGAGATCTGCCCTCCGGCGACCTTCCTCGCATGGCTCCGGGCGCTCGGGTTTCGATTCTCGATGCATCCGGGGATTTTCTGGCGGTGGCAGAGCTTCGACCGGATCGGCGTCTCTGGCCGCTTCGGGTTCTTCCCAGAGAGTCCGCGGCTTGACGGAAAACAGGCTCTCTGGCGTTGCCAGCGGCCTGCCCCTCTGTCAAACTCCCGCGATCCGAAAAACGACCTAAAAACAGCGAGTTTCCGGATCGCCATCTAATACCAAGACCATGACCAAGATCACGAAGATCAAAAAGTCATGGTGGCGATCGAGCGAGAGACAGCAAGTCCAGCAAGACGAAATATAGGAGTCACACGAGTTGATCTCTGCAGAGAAAAAAGCGGAAGTCATTGGAGCCCATAAGCGGAGCGAATCCGATACCGGATCGCCCGAAGTTCAGATCTCGCTCTTGACCGAGCGAATCACGGGACTCCAGGAACATTTCAAGACAAACGCGAAGGATCATCATTCTCGTCGCGGCCTGCTCAAGATCGTGAGCCAGCGACGACGCCTTCTCGATTATCTCAAGCGAAAAGATCAGGCGCGTTACAGCGTCCTCATCGGAGAGCTTGGGCTTCGCCGATAGAGTTTCCAGGAGCAACCGCATGCGGTTGCTCCTAGTTTTGGTGCAGTGTTCATCGATGCTCTTCGTTATCGAAGGGAGCCCCGTTGTGGGCTTTGATTGGAACACTGCGCTTCTTTTGGCCTGCACCACCGACGTTTTGTTGAAGTTCCTGTTAGGTGCCCCGTGAGATGCGGGAGTCGGTCATACGCGAATAATCTCCCCCGTTTCGCGCATGAGTGATCCTGCATTTTACAGGGTGTTCTCAACACGACCAAAACAAGATCAAGGTTGGTGAATTCGACGGGATTGGCTCGTTGATTGGCCGCAATTACATCGATGATTCATCCAACTTGAATGAAATGAGGGGATGGGCGTCGGTGAGGAGTAAATGAAACATGCCTTATTGGTTTGAACCTACGTCCATGTCCGTCGAAGTCGGCGGCCGGACCATGACCATCGAAACTGGCAAGATTGCCAAACAAGCGGCTGGTGCCGCGCTCGTCACTTACGGCGGTACGGTCGTTCTCGTGACCACCGTCCATTCCAGCCCTCGCCCGGGCATCGATTTCTTTCCCCTGACCGTCGACTTCGTTGAGAAGTTCGCCGCAGCAGGAAAGATTCCCGGCGGATTCTTCAAACGCGAAGGCCAACTCGGCGAGCGTGAAGTGCTTGTTTCCCGATTCATTGATCGGTCGATTCGGCCGCTCTTTGCCAGTGGCTATAACGACGAGACTCAGGTGACCGCGACTGTTCTGTCGGCGGACCCAGAACATTCAGCCGATATGTGTGCGTTTGTAGGCGCCTCGGCGGCACTCTCGATCTCGGAGCTTCCCTTCATTGGTCCGATCGCGGCCGTGCGAATTGGTCGAGTCGATGGTGACTATGTGATCAATCCAACGCCCGAGGATCTCGAAGAAAGCGATCTCGAATTGATCGTGGCGGGCAACGAACTCTCGATCGTGATGGTCGAGGGCGGTGCCAAGCAGCTTCCCGAAGACGAGATCCTCGCGGCGCTGAAGCATGCGCACGGCGAACTTCAGCCGATCATCAAGGCCATCGAAGCTTTTGCAGCCAAGGTCGGTAAAGAGAAGCTCGTGATGCCTGAGGCGGCCGACATTTCGTCGCTGGAATCCAAGATTTCGGAACTGGCCGGTGATCGTTTGGCGGAGGCCTTCCAGATCAAGGAGAAGAAGGCACGCTCAAGTGCAGTGAAGGTCATCGAAAAAGAAATTCGCAATCAGTTCGACGAGGACTACCGAAATGAAGAGGTTTCGGTGAAGTCATTGGCTGACTTTGAGGCACGATCGAATGGCCTGCGGTCGATGCAGGGCAATGTGAAGAACATCCTCCACGACCTCGGCGGAAACCTGATGCGCGAGCGCGTGTTGGCAACGGGTGAGCGGATCGATGGCCGAAAGGGCGACGAGATTCGTCCGATCGCTTGTGAGGTTCGACCCATCCCGAGGCCGCATGGCGTCGCGCTCTTTACGCGTGGCGAGACGCAGGCCATGGTGACGGCCACCCTCGGCAGCGGATTCGACGAGCAGACGATCGACGGAATGACGGGTCGTTACAAGAAGAGCTTCATGTTGCATTACAACTTTCCATCGTTCTCGGTGGGCGAGGCTCGACCACTGCGCGGCCCGAGTCGGCGTGAAAAGGGACACGGGGCGCTCGCCGAGCGCGCGATTACACCGGTGCTGCCTGATCACGACGAATTCCCGTATACGATTCGCGTCGTGTCGGAGACCCTCGAATCGAATGGCTCTTCGTCGATGGCCGCGGTCTGTGGCTCGACGCTTGCGCTGCTCGACGCGGGTGCGCCGCTCAAGGCTCCGGTTGCCGGGATCGCGATGGGTCTGATTACCGATGGCAAGCGAACCGTGATCCTCTCGGACATTCTTGGGGACGAGGATCATCTCGGCGACATGGACTTCAAGGTGGCGGGTTCGAAGGAAGGCATCACTGCTCTCCAGATGGACATCAAGGTCACCGAGGTCGACTGGGACGTCATGGAGAAGGCGCTCGCGCAAGCGCGTGAAGGTCGGCTTCATATTCTTGGTTGCATGGACAAGGACACGTCTGAGGAGCTGCACGGCTTGAATGCACGGGAAGAGTTGCATGACTTCGCTCCGCGAATGGAGGCTCTGCTGGTGAAGCCGGATCGGATTCGGGACATCATTGGCCCGGGCGGCAAGGTGATTCGCGCCATCCAGGAGACCACGGGCGCCAAGATCGACGTCGAGGATTCGGGCAGGGTCACGGTCTTCGGACCCGATGGCGCTGCAGTCGAGCAGGCCATGGCGATGGTGAACGAGCTCACCCAGGAAGCCGAGATTGGCCGCATCTATCTCGCCAAGGTGAAGCGAATCGCGGACTTCGGTGCATTTGCCGAGATCTTCCCGGGAACCGACGGACTGATTCACATCAGCCATCTAGCAGCGGGGCGAGTCGACAAGGTCACAGACGTCCTTGAAGAGGGTGACGAGGTCCTGGCCAAGTGCATCGACATCGATCCTTCTGGTCGAATCCGCCTGTCACGCAAGGAAGCACTTGCTGATCAGGCGGCTCAAGACGAGCAAGACGAGTAAGCGGGCTGGCTCGCGCGTGATGGACGAGCCCGATTCGGGAAATGCAGGGTCGGCGCCTACGGCGTCGGCCCTGTCTCGTATTCGCGTCGAGATCACTCGGGATGCGCACGCGACGGATCTGCCTCTGCCCGAGGCCTCGACTGAGGCCGCCGCTGGGCTCGATCTGCGTGCAGCCATTGACGAGTCCATCCTCATTTCCGTTGGTCAGCGAAGTCTCATCCCAACGGGCTGGCATATCGCGCTGCCTCTGGGATTCGAGGCCCAGGTCCGCCCCCGCAGCGGACTGGCCCTACGACATGGCATACTGATTCCCAACAGTCCCGGTACGATCGATTCCGATTATCGCGGCGAGATTCAGGTCATCCTGATGAACGCGGGGACGCAGGACTTTCGAATCGAGCGAGGGGATCGCATCGCTCAACTCGTCGTGGCCCCCGTTGTTAGGCCAACCTGGGTTGAAGTCGAAACACTCGATTCGACTGCTCGCGGCCAAGGCGGATTCGGGCATACTGGACGGAGCTGATCGGGTTTGTCGGGAGATGAGAGTTGAGTGAAGGCGAGAACGACGAGAAGATCTCAAGCGAGGCAACCGCCCCGGCCGTATTTGCCGACGATCCGGAAGCGGCGCCAGAAGACAGTCCAGCTGCGAACTCGGACAGCGCAGGCATGTCCGAGGCTGCAGTGAAGAAGGCATCTCGACGTCGAGATCTCCTGGTGCGGTTGGGCACGTCGGCCGTACTCATTCCCTTTGTGCTCTGGGCGATCGCACAGGGTGGACTGATTTATCTAGCGGTCGTTCTGGTCATCGGCACGGCCGCGCAGTACGAATTTTACGGATTGATCGTCGACAAGGGTGCGAAGCCGATTCGATCAGTGGGCATGAGTTTTGGCGCCGCAGTGATCGTTGTTGCCTATTTTGGCAACGAGTATCAGGCGATGCTGCTCATGACTGCAACGCTTCTCGTCTTGATGATCGCTCAACTCGGAAAGAACGAGATTCATGAGGCGATGGCCAGCATCTCGGGAACATTCTTCGGTGTGTTCTATGTGAGCTGGCTGCTCAGCCATGCGATCCTGCTCCGCAAATTCGATATGGCCGCCGCCGCACACTACGATCCCGCGACCCTGGTGACCCTCGGCTTCGGTCCGGGCAGCGGCATCTTCTTCATGGTGTACACCCTCGTGAGCGTCGTGGGCTGTGACGTTGGGGCTTATTTCGCAGGCCGCGCGTGGGGGCACCGAAAGCTCGCTCCTGAAATCAGCCCGAACAAGAGCGTCGAGGGCGCCCTGGGCGGCATCATTGCGGCTGGATTATTTGGCCTGTCCGTCAAGTTGATCTTTGATCAGTTCTGGCCGGATTGGTCCGCGGGGATTCCTTGGAGCGCGGCGTTGGGCTTCGCCGTTTTGCTGGCGGTTGTGGGAATCATCGGGGATCTCGTCGAGTCGCTACTCAAGCGCGATGCCGCAGTGAAGGATACAGGCTCACTCTTGCCGGGGATGGGCGGGGTGCTCGATCGAATCGATGCGCCGCTTCTCGGGCTGCCGGCGATGTACTACCTGCTTCTGGGATATCTGTATTTTCAGACTCTCTAGGGGGAGGCGAGCGGGCTTCGGATTGGGGCGAGGGCGCTAGCGACTCTTTTTCCGGCTTTGGTCGCGCACGGCATCCAGGACGTGGCTCTCAGCCTGCGCGCCGAAACCGAGATTCGCGGCGTGGTCAAACTGGGCGAGCGTGAGAACACCGAGCGCTGAAGCGACTCCGAACTCCTGAGATAATTGGACCCCGTAGCGCGTGTCCTTGCGCCTTAAGTCTGTTGTAAAGGCGAGATTCTCGGCGTGGGATCCTGTCGCCATGATGCGCGCCTGGCGGCCAACGTGGAAGGAGCCCGCGGCGCCTTTGGCAAGGGCATCGGCCACCTGAGACAGATCGAGGCCGGCTCTCGCTGCCGATTCCATCGCTTCCGCGGTGGCGGCGATCTCGACGGCGCCCAGAAGATTCACAATCAATTTGTAGGCGGTTCCTGCGCCGACCGCGCCGAAATGGATGACCTCCTTCGAGAGCGCTGCCAGGACTGTTTTTGAATCCTCGAAGTCCTTGGGGTCGGCGCCTAACAAGAGCGTCAACTCTCCGCGTGCCGCGGTATCCGGCAAGCCCGTGACTGGACAATCGAGGAAGCGGATCTGCTTTCGACTGGCCGTTTCGGCGAGCTCGCAGACCCAGGCGTGGGAAAGCGTCGAACATTCGGCTGCGAAGGATCCCGCCTCCATGGCTTCGAGCAGGCCGGTGGCCCCCAGCCAGAGGCTGCGACTGGCCTCATCGTCGGAGACCATGACAAACGTGATGTCGGCGCCCTCGGCCGCCGCCGCCGGCGAGTTCGCGATCGTGGCACCGACCTTGGCGAGGGTGGCCGTTTTTGCTGGGGATCGATTCCAGGCAGAGACCGTATGCCCGGCACGCAGAAGCGATGCCGCCATGCCCGCTCCCATTTGACCCAGCCCACAGAATGCAATTCTTGCCATGATGACTCCTGCCGTTTGCGCCCATTCGCAGCGGCCAATCCGCAGGCAGCACCAGCGACGAATTGACGCTGATCGTCACGTCGTGAAGGCTTGGAGGCCGGGCTGCCCGTTGATTTAGCGAAACGACTATTTAAGCCCGAGGGCACGCTCGTAGCAAGTTTCGTGCATTGGGCGATCGAGGTTTGACCCAGACACCCGCGATGTCTACTATGCGCCCCGTCGCAACACGACCTTCAATCTGGCCGTCGGGTTTCGACTTGGCTGCCCAGAACCCCTCGGTGCGTTGATGACTGATAAAAGGCTGAAGCCTCCTAGTCGGCTGAAGGCTCCAAAAAGGCTGCAGGCTCCCCGAGATTTGAAGGCTTCCGCCAGCCCGCAACCATCTCATAACGCAAAGCCCAAGGCCATCTTGCCCTCGGCGAGTCGGCCTTTTGATCGGCTGTCGCCTGAGGAACTGACGACCCTGAATCGGGCGCATCGAGCGGATCGATTTCACGACCATTGCGGGGTATTTGGTGTTCATGGCCATGAGGATGCGTCGCATCTCACCTACCTCGGTCTCTACGCGCTTCAGCATCGTGGGCAAGAGAGCTGCGGAATCGTCTCCTCGAATGGCAAGGAACACATCGCCCATCGTGCGATGGGCCTGGTCGCGGATACCTTTGGCACCGAGATTCTCGAACGTCTGAAAGGCCGACATGCAGTCGGTCACGTTCGGTACTCGACGGCCGGTGGCAGCATGCTCCGAAACGCTCAACCGATCTGTGCAAATACGGATGGGGGGCCGGTCTCGATTGCGCATAACGGCAATCTCGTGAACGCGGGCGTCATTCGCCGCGAACTCGAAGGCCGCGGAGCTATTTTCGGCTCGTCCTCGGACAGCGAGGTCCTGCTTCATCTGCTGGCCCGTTCGCGCGAGCGACATATGGAAGATCGCTTCATCGATGCGATTTCCCGCGTGAAGGGTGCCTTCAGCATCGCAATGTTGACGGATGATGCGCTGATCGCGGCGCGGGATCCGCACGGATTCAGACCCCTTTCGATCGGCCGGAAGGACGGGGCCTATATCATCTCGAGTGAGACGTGTGCGCTCGATCTGATTGGCGCGACCCATGAACGGGATGTCGATCCCGGCGAAGTCATTGTGATTCGACGTGGGCGGCTGCGCAGCATCCGTCCCTTGTCGCGTGAAGCGGACGAGCATTTCTGCATCATGGAGCAGATCTATTTTGCGCGACCGGATTCGCATCTCGTTGGGCATAACGTCTATGCGTACCGCAAGGAATTGGGGCGGGTTCTGGCTCGGGAACATGAGGTGGCCGCGGACATGGTCGTGCCAGTTCTCGATTCGGGGAATGCGGCGGCGCTAGGTTACGCGGAAGAGGCCGGGATTCCCTATGACACGGCGCTGATTCGGAATCATTACGTGAGTCGTAGCTTCATCGAGCCGACTCAGAAAATTCGAGACTTCAAGGTTCGGGTCAAACACAATGCAATTCGAGGATTCCTCGAAGGCAAGCGCATGATTCTCGTTGATGACTCGATCATTCGCGGGACCACGCTGGTCAAGATCGTGGGGATGCTGCGCGCGGCCGGTGCGCGAGAGATCCATGTTCGAATTTCATCTCCGCCGACTATTGGCCCATGCCACTATGGAATCGATACCCCGAACAAAGAAGAACTGATCGCCTACACCCATACGATCGAAGAAATACGCGACAAGATTGGTGCGGACAGTCTCGGTTACTTGTCCGTCGAAGGTCTGCGCAACACCGCCGCAAAGGAGCTGAAGCGCGGCATCTGCGATGGTTGTTTCTCCAACGATTATCCAGTTCCCATCGACCCATTGCAGTCGATGCCGCAGCTGACTCTGTTTCGAGCGGTGAAGGAAGTCGAGACCGAGTGATAAGTCGCAGATGGACTCGTCGCCTGCTCGGCTGTTCGCGGACGCAGAGGCGGCGAGCGACTGGGCGAATCCCACAAGATGCAGCTCTGCTGCCCTGATCCTGCCCCTTCTCGATGCGACTTCCGACTCTTCCGATTTGAAAACTGTTTGACAGTCGGAGAATCCCTTCGGTGAATTCGCTGGCCCGCCGATAAAGTGGATGTGGCGTGGATCACCCGCGCGACGACTGTGCGCGCCTCAGGGCCGGGATAGTTTCAAAGTTGAACCAGAATTCCGTACAGATTCGATTCGGATCATCAGAGGAGCTGCGGCACGAGTTCGAGAAGAACATCTCGAATCGTGGCATCTTCATCGAGACCGAGAGTACGTTCGAAGTCCGCGCGACGATCGACGTTGAGATCGTTCTCGACTACTGCGCAGGTGCAGATTCAGATGCGGCCTCGAATGTCGCGATTACGCTGCGCGGGGAGGTCGTGCATTGCGTTCCCATTTCGATGACGGCGGCCGGAGCGACTCCGGGTGTTGCGATTCAGTTCGAAGACAGTGCACGTGAACTCTGCGAATCCTTCGAGCCCTTGCTCACGGCAGCTGCGATGGGCAATCCTGAATTTATGCCGCTAGGCGATGCCGCGGCGGAGCCAACGTCATCGGGGATGGATGCGGCCCTCCAGCATTCCCAAGATCCGAACTCTGCGACTTCGACCAACGCTTCTTCTGGTTCCTCACTCGGTGACGGGGCTACCGAGGCTCAGCCCTCCACCAGTCGAGATCGGCGAGGCGCCCATCGCGAAGCGGTTCGCGTGCCTGTTCGAATCATGCCGGCCATGAGTCCTCCCTTCGAAGCGACGAGTCGAGACTTGTCCGCGAGCGGCATTCTCCTCACAGTAAAAACCGTCCCACTCCCCGTCGGCGAAGTCGTCCGAACCTGCCTGTGGCATCCAAGCGGCGAACCCAGCATCGAGATCGATGGTCAGGTCGTCCGCGAGATCAAGAACAAGAGCGGTCGTATTGCGGCGGTAGCCATTGCCTTTGATCGCCATCAGGCCGCCGACCCGCCGACCCGCGACTTGATCGATGAGGTCCGACACGCGGGCCATCGCAGCCGGCTTGGTGGAATCAGCGGATCGATCGTGGATCTCGGCCTCGCCAACATGCTGCAGATGTTTGATTCATCAGCGCCTCTGGGCACGATCGTCGTCGATCGAGATGGCGAGCAGGGCTGGATCGCGTTTGCGCAGGGTCAGTTTCTGCATGCCGAACTCGGTGCCGCGGCCGGTCCGGATGCCCTGGTCGCGATGTTGGACTGGGGCGAGGGCCTGTTTCACTTCGAGGCAACCGTCGATGAGAAAATCGTTGCGAATGCGACGCCTCGCTCTCTTGAAGGCGTTGTCTTCGAAGCGATGTGCGCGCTCGATGAACGAGGTCGCTCCGACGAACAGGACGACGGCGACGAGGAAGACGACGTGTGCGTCGTCGGTGTGTCGACGATGTTCAGGGTCGACTTGGAACAAGCGGAAATCTTGCGCTCGTTGCTCGGAAAGACAGAAGATGCGGTGCTCGAACTCGCAAAGTCGGGCATGGCGACGGCCAAGCTCAAAGAGATCATTCCCGAATCGTCGGACGCAATCCAAGAGGCACTCGAAAGCCTCGTTGAGCGCGGTGTCCTGATCCCACGTTAATCCACTCGCTGCAGGCGGGTCCAGATCATCCAGAACGCGCAGGCGAATAGGCTCGCGAGTCCAATCATCCATGCATTCTTGATTGCGATGGGCCGAAGGTCGCGTTCGTCACGATCGGTCGCGCTTTGGCAGTCGGGGTCGAGGGGGAAGTCGATTTTTTTATCGCCATCATCGTCTTCACCATTGGCGCATTGGGCTCGCGTCCAGCGGATGATTTCGCTGCGATAATGAGAGATGTCGGCCGCATAGGTCGTATCGCCGTATTGAGTCGTTCCAGCGGGTGTCGGCGCGAGAGAGGAGACCGAGATCATCATTCCCATGAGTTGCCAGACGTCGTCGCGCTTGACGAAGACGGCACCGCCGGAATCGCCCACAGCGGCCACCGCCTCGAAGGTTGTGGTCTGGGGCGAGTGGGGTGGGTCAAAGAAGAATGTGAGCGCGCGGGTCGTCCATTCATTCTGGCGCAGCACGACGAAGCTCGATGCGACGCGGTTTGTTCCCCATCTCTTGCGTCCAGACTTGGACCATTGGAAGCCGAAGCGCGTGCGACCGGCGTCGTTCCATTCGATGACCTTTGCGCGTTCGCGGCCGAAGCCGATCAGGAGCAGTTCCTCGCCAACGCTAGGCGGCTGCTTCGCCAACGGAAGAATCGGTAGATTCGGCAGCTCAGCATCGGTTGCCAGCTGAAAGACCAACATGTCTGCGGCAGTGCCATCGACATTCATTAGCGTTCGCGCGGAACCGAAATTTGGAAGAATGATTTCGTCATCGAGGATGACTTCTCCCATGCCGACGTGGCGGGCGGTCAGCGCCCAGCCCGCGCCAAGATAGAGAACCGTGGGCCCTTCGTAGCGACGTTGGCTGACATGCAGCCAATAGGGGAAGTCGTCCGGGATGAGATCCTTCGGTTCTTGCTCTGGGCTCGCGAAGATGAGTGCGTCGGCGGTGGGGACGAGGAGGCCCGTGTGGGACAAGGCGAGAAGGAGGACGAGCACGAATTGGTGGACCCGCGCGAGGCCGCCTCGCTGGCTGAAAGGTTGGCGAATGGGTCGATCATCGTGGTCGGAGGCGACTCGAACTGCGCCGATGACTGCGCGGGATGTTATGTCGGGCTGATCCAGGGTTCGTCTCCACGCTGGATCAGCGTATCTCGCCCGAACTGTTCGTCGTCGAGCTCGGGGTAGTCGAGGTTGTAGTGGAGGCCCCGACTTTCTTTGCGAAAGGAGGCGGACCGAATGATGAGCTCGGCCACGGTCGCCAGGTTTCGCAGCTCGATGAGTTCCGCAGTGACGCGGTAGTTCCAGTAATACTCGTTGATCTCTTCGTGGAGCATCTTGATTCGGTGCAGGGCGCGGGAGAGCCGGCGATCGCTTCGAACGACGCCCACGTAGTTCCACATGAAGCGGCGGATCTCGTCCCAGTTCTGGGTAATGACGACGGCTTCATGGATCGGCGTGGCCTCGCCATGGCGCCAGGTGGGGACTGCGCCAGGCTTTTCCGTTTCCGGGTGGCGCCGGATGGCCTCGGAAGCGGCAGCTTCGGCGTAGACGAGGGCTTCGAGCAGGGAATTCGAGGCCAAACGATTGGCACCATGAAGTCCCGTCGAAGAAACCTCACCTGCTGCAAAAAGGTTGGGGAGATCGCTCTCGCCGTGGGCATTTGTGCGTACGCCGCCGCAGCAGTAGTGGGCCGCCGGCACCACCGGGATCGGATCGCGTGTGATGTCGATTCCGTATTTCAAGCAGCGCTCGAAGATCATCGGGAAGCGGCCGCGCAGGTATGAGGGGTCACGATGGGTGATGTCGAGGACGACATAGTCATCGCCCGTTCGCTTGAGTTCGGCATCGATCGCACGTGCGACGACATCGCGTGGGGCGAGATCTTTCAGCTCGTGGTAATCCGCCATGAAGGCTTCGCCATCGAGGCGTCGCAGAATGCCGCCCTCACCACGAATGGCTTCTGTAATCAGGAACGACTTTGCTTCCGGGCTGTATAGACAGGTTGGATGGAATTGCATGAATTCCATGTTGGCAAGCGTCGCGCCGGCACGATATGCCATGGCCATGCCGTCGCCGGAAGCGATATCGGGATTGCTGGTATAGAGATAGACCTTGCCGGCACCGCCGGTGGCGAGCAATGTAATTGAAGCCGTATAGGCATGGACCTCGCCCGTCGTTGCGTCGAGAACGTAAGCGCCTAACGCTCGATTGGTTTCGGTTCGCCCGGCCTTGGTCGCTGTGATGAGATCGATCGCGCAATGATCTTCGAAGAGATGGATTCGCGGATGCGCGCGCACACGGGCGAGCATCGCGCTTTCGATTTCGTGTCCCGTGGAATCGCGACGATGCAGGATTCGGCGCTCGCTATGTCCGCCCTCTCGTGTCAGATCGAATTGCGAATCCGATTCTTTGTCCCCGGGTGCATCGAATTCGACGCCGTGCTTCAGCAGCGTGTCGATGGCCGCGGGGCCGGATTCGATGACGAAACGAACCGTGTCTTCATGGCAGAGGCCGGCGCCCGCCCGGACGGTGTCGCTGATGTGGGATTCGAAGGAATCGGACGGGTCCATCACGGCGGCGATCCCGCCCTGCGCCCAATCCGTGGCGGAGTCGATGGCACGGCGTTTCGTGATGATGGCGACATCGCCGATCTCGGCGACGCGCAGGGCGAAATGCATCCCGGCCAGGCCGGATCCGATCACCAGAAAGTCGAACGTTCGCACGGAGTTTGACTCGCCCGAGGCTCCCGAATCACGGGATCGGGCCGGCTGGCGGGAGGGGGCGGAGTCGTCGGTTCTGTCGGTTTTGTTGCTCATGGTCGTGCGCGGGCTGGCGGCTCCAGTGTCGCAGCTCAGGTCCGGCGCGTGAGGCTCCGATACCGAGGAATCAGCCATTCTATCGGGCCCGAGGATCGGGTCCACTAAAGGCCCGGAAGAAGTTCGCTCCCCTTGGGGTGACGGGCTAGGTGAGTCGAGCAAGAGAATGCAGATTCGAATCAAAGGCCAGAGCCAGGGCGCCCGCTCCCGGGTCGCGGCGATCGCACTGGCGGGCTGGATGCTCGGCGCCGTCGGCGTTCTCGCACCCGTCGAGGCCTTGGCCGGCATCTATCGCTACATCGATGATGCGGGCGTTCTCCACTTTGCAGATTCGCCGCGGGATCCCAGGTATAGAAGGATGAAGGTCGTCCATCAGGACGGTCCGGTCATTTCGCCGCGTCCCAGCCCCCGGATCCCGCATGAACGTGATTACGATCGGCTGATCGTCAAGATCGCCACGCTCCACCGCGTCGAACCCGCGCTGGTGAAAGCCGTGATCGCCACGGAATCCAATTTCAAGCCCGATGCCATTTCGCATGCCGGAGCCCAGGGGCTCATGCAGTTGATGCCCGCGACGGCTGAGTCGCTGGGCGTCGAGCGGCCCTTCGGTGTGCTTGAAAACATGGACGGCGGCGTTCGTTACCTCCGAGCGATGCTTGACCGATACGGCGACCTCACGCGTGCGCTGGCCGCGTATAATGCGGGGCCCACCGCCGTCGATCGATATCGGGGAGTGCCCCCGTACCGTGAAACCCAGGCTTACGTGAAGCGGGTCCTCGAGTACTATCGCGGGTATCGACGCGAGTTCGAGCGGCCGATCACCGCTCAGAGTGACCTCCGCGGGAATCCTCGGAACACGACGGGCACGAACGGCCAAATGAACGACAGAGTAAGCGACAGAGTAAACGGCAACGCGAATAGCAAGGGGACGAAACGATGAATCGCTTGGATCGACGCTTGGATCGAAAAGCCGTCTCCTCAATCCGATCGGCCATTCTCCCACAGGCTTGTTTTCCGTGTCGGTAGAAATCGACCCCGAAACCTCGGCGGGAACACCCCCCACTCGATCCGCAGACCCAGCGGCCACCGACCAGTCCTCGCAAGAGCACGGCGGCGACTCTTCGGGCGCGCCGTTTCATCGTTCCCCGGAGTCCTTTCCCCACGAAATATTCTGGAACCTACCCAACACCGTCACCATGCTGCGCATCGGCATCGTGCCCGTGTTGCTCTTCATGCCCTTCGCCATGACCCTGGAGGGCAGCCGCTTCATGGCCTGGGCCTTCATCATCGCGGCACTGACCGACATTCTGGACGGCTGGCTCGCGCGGCGCGACGGAGGACGTGACATCACGCGAATCGGCATGCTGCTCGATCCACTCGCCGACAAGCTGCTTGTCTCGACGGCCTTGATCATGCTGCTCGCGGTCGGCCGGATTCCCGTCTGGGGCGCCGCCATGGTCGTCGTCATCGTTGGCCGGGAACTCGCCGTGACAGGCTTGCGCGCCATCGCCTCGACCCACGGCCATGTTGTTGCCGCCACGCTACCGGGCAAGATCAAGTCGATTGCGCAAAGCATCGCAACCGGGGCGCTTCTCTTTCATTACGAGACCCTTGGGCTGCCGGCGCACGAAATAGGCATGACACTTCTCGCGATCGCCACGGCACTCACCCTGTGGTCGGGCTACCTCTATTTCGCGGACTATTTCGGCTGGAAGGATTCGAAAGAGTCGGCCTGAAAAGGCGCGAAATTTGGTGTAAACCCTGCCGGAATAGGAGTTCGCCCCCGGTTTCCGACGCCCGTTCCTCGCGCATGCTCCTCACGTAAGCGTCGCGAGCGAAAACGGGCACGGGAGGGGCGGTGTCTCATGGCGGATTGCTGCTGAGCGAACGCGTCATCCAGAATGGGCGCTATCGACGAAATGCCGAAAGGATCGGAATTATGAGCAAGCTCGAAGATCTGCGAGGAAAGATCGACGCCCGTGAGGCGCGAATCGGCGTCATCGGTCTCGGCTATGTTGGTCTCCCCCTCGCGACTGAACTCGGCGATGCCGGCTTTCCAGTCGTCGGCTTCGACGTCGACGCGAAGAAGGTCCGCGCCATCTCCGAAGGGCGATCCTATATCGGTGATGTCGACTCGTCTGATGTAGACCGACTGGTCAAGGGCGGACGCCTAACAGCGACCATGGACTTTTCTGAACTCGCGAATGTCGACGTCATTAACATCTGTGTTCCGACCCCGCTTAGGAAGACCCGCGACCCCGACGTCTCATTCATCGCCTCCGCCGTGAAAGAAATTCGTAAACATCTTCATGAAGGCCAACTCATCATCCTCGGCAGCACGACCTATCCCGGCACCACTCATGAGTTCGTGATCCCACTCATCGAAGACGCCGGGCTCGTCATTGGCAAGGACTTCTCTCTCGCCTTCGCCCCCGAGCGAATCGATCCCGGCAATCAGAAATTCAAGATCACAAACGTGCCCAAGGTCGTGGGCGGGGAAACCGCACTCTGCACCGAACTCGCCTGCATGGTCTTCGATACCATCTTCGAAACCACAGTCCCCGTCACTTCGACTCAATCCGCCGAGATGGTGAAGCTCCTCGAGAACACCTTCCGCGCCATCAATATCGGGCTGGCCAACGAGATCGCTCTGATGTGCGAGAAGCTCAACCTCGACGTCTGGGAAGTCATCGATGCCGCCGCGACCAAGCCCTACGGCTTCATGAAGTTCACGCCCGGCCCTGGCCTCGGTGGTCATTGTATTCCCGTTGACCCGGCGTACCTGTCATGGAAGATGAAGTCCCTGAATTTTCCCGCCCGCTTCATCGAACTCGCAACCGAAGTCAATTCCGGGATGCCCGACCATGTGGTCGATCGCATCACGGAGATGCTGAACGAAGGCCGATTGGCCGTGAACGGCGCTCAGATCTTGATCCTGGGCGTTGCGTACAAAGCCGGTGTCGACGACATGCGTGAATCGCCAGCAATCGATGTCATCGAAGGCCTTGCCGCGCGGGGAGGGGAGATCCGCTACCACGATCCCTTCGTTGCCGAGTGTGAAATTGCGGGTCTTTCGATGAAGTCGGTGGATCTGACGGATGATGTCTTGAAGAGTTCGGACCTTGTGGTTGTGCTGACGGATCATGCGGAAGTGGATTACGAGCGGGTGGTGAAGATCGGGCCGCGGGTGTTTGATACTCGGAACGCGACTCGTGAGGTTTCTGTGGATCGGGAGAAGATTACGAAGCTTTGAGATTGGGTTCGCGGGTAGACGAGATCCGAGCGTGGCGCGTGTTTTGGCGAATGGCTCGGGCTTCGCCCTGCGCTTTATTTCGCCAAAACACACTCCGCACTCGAATCTCTTCGGTGACGGAAATTCGGTCTCTGCGTAGGGTGGGGTGACGCCTTTGGCGTCGCGGGTTGAAGGAAGATGAGAGGTTTGGATCCCGTGGGGGAGGGGGTTGAGAGCGATGAGAGGGGTGGTTGACGGCGAGCCTGGGCTCGCTTAAACACTGTTTCCCCGGCGGGTCATACCAGCGGACCCGGCTTGGTTTTCGCATTCTGAGAAGAGGGCGGGAGTTGGGGCATCGGGAAAAAGTCTAGGATTATGCACGAGTAGCTCAGCTGGTAGAGCATCACGTTGCCAACGTGAGGGTCGCCAGTTCGAATCTGGTCTCGTGCTCCAAACAAATCAGCCCCGCCAGCTTTGCTGGTGGGGCTGTTTTGTTTGTCGCTTGTGGTTGGGTCTAGCTAGCGACGCTTGCACTTAAGGGCATGCCAACTTGAGGGCGAATCGCGAGCGAAGAGCGAGTGATTCGTAGGAGCCGCAGGCGACGCGGACGCCAGTTCGAATCTGGTCTCGTGCTCCATATAAGCCCCCGAATTTTCTCGTGTATACGAGATGTTCGGGGGCTTTCTGTTGTTAGTCCAAGCTTTCGTCCTGCGCTGGACGACGATCGGAATGGTCAACGAGCCCACGTTCAGTCTCGTCCCTCTGGAGATTCAAGAACGGACTCTGAGCATTCGTCGCGAAGTGACAATTCGGCGTACGTGCCAGGCGATTTCGACGCAGAATACGTACCCATGAGTGGGGGGACTCTGGGGGCCTGTGAACGGGCGAATCCCTAGAATGCGCCGTTCCAGACTGCCCGCTCGGAGTCGAGCGGAGCGGACTCGATGGCGAGCGTCGCGTCGAACGCCATCGTGTGGCGATCGGTCTCGTCGTACTGCGGCCATTCGATAGCGCCGGCGACATTCGGATCTCCGGTCCGAGCGAACGCGGCCCA